>WOYI011312089.1_pt1 | contig 99842 bp, 80 predicted proteins | sample 6423411 | NCBI WGS metagenome assembly WOYI01 (sample SAMN13441803, study PRJNA592873) | oil field metagenome | biome: oil field; feature: oil-well bore; material: oil-contaminated soil; isolation source: oil-contaminated soil from oil-well borehole | place: Germany: Wietze | collected 2016-10-18 ...
AATCCAATCAAATCCGCCGCCACTGACGGCCGTCTTTGCGGATGAAATCCTCGGCCGATTGCGGCCCCTGGGTTCCGGCCTCATAGACCGGCAGGTTGCCCAGCCCCTGGGTCGCCCAGGCGGAGATGATCCCATCGGTCAACCGCCAGGCCTCTTCCACCTCATCACTCCGGGTGAAAAGCGTGGCATCTCCCAACAGACTGTCCAGCAGCAGGCGTTCATAAGCCTCGGGCGGATCTCCCGAGAAGGCTTCCGCATAGGAAAACCGCATCTTCACCGGTTCGATCTGCATCACGCTGCCCGGGGACTTGGCGCCCAAATAGAGCGTGATCCCCTCATCCGGCTGGATCCGCAGCACCATAACGTTTGGCGCATCGCCAGCCAGGTTGCGCTGGCCGAAAAGGGCCAGGGGAACCTGCGTATATTGGATGGCGATCTCCGTCACCCGGTGCGGCAGGCGCTTGCCGGACCGCAAATAGAAAGGCACCCCCGCCCAGCGCCAGTTATTGATGAACAACCTCGCCGCCAGATAGGTCTCTGTGATTGAATCCGGCGCAACATTGGGTTCATCCCGATAACTAGGGACGCGCTTGCCATCAATGGTCCCGGAAACATATTGCGCCCGGATGGTGTTCTCCAGCGCACTCTGTCCGCGGAAATCCGCAATGGACTTCAGGACTTTCACCTTTTCATCCCGGACCGCTTTGGCGCTGAAAACCGCCGGCGCTTCCATCGCTGTGAGCGCCATCAGCTGCAACAGATGGTTCTGGAAGACATCCCGAATCACGCCGGCCTGGTCATAGTAACCCGCCCGCGTGCCCACGCCCTCATTCTCGGCCATGGTGATCTGGATGTGGTCGATATATTTCCGGTTCCAGAGCGGCTCAAAAATGCCGTTTCCAAAGCGGAAGGCAAGGATGTTCTGAACCGTTTCCTTGCCGAGGTAGTGGTCCATCCGGTAAATCTGATCTTCGTTGAAAACCGAATGCAGCTGTTTGTCCAGGGTCCGCGCCGATTCAAGGTCGCGCCCAAAGGGTTTTTCAACCACGATCCGCCGCCAGCCCTCCTGACAGGATTCGAGCTGGGATTTGCCGATATTTTCCACGATGGTCGAATACAAACCGGGGGGTGTGGATAGGTAAAAAAGCGTGTTCTGGACCCCCAATTGGTGCAGGGCCTGGTCCAAACGGTGATAGCCATCCTCATCCTCGAAGGTCGATTCGATGTAATAGGCGTTATCGAGCAGCAACTCCAGGATTTCCGAATCGATTTCCTTATCCCCTGAATAGTCCAACACCCCCTGGCGCAGGACATCGCGCATCTTCTCATGGCTCCAGGGGCGCCGGGCAAAGCCAAGAATATAAAACGGGGATGGCAGGCGGCTGTTCTTCGCATTTTCATACAGCGCCGGCATCAACTTCCGGAGGGCTAAGTCACCCGTCACCCCGAAGATAACAATTGCAACACCTTCCGAACAGGGTTCATTGATGATATCGATCTCAGGCATGGATTCTCCATCTGACAATTAATTTGATTGCCTCTCAATTCTACCTGATGTTTTATCATTATAATAATGATAGATTTTCACCAAAAAGAGGAAGCCCAATGACAGAGATCACCCAATTGCGAGACAAGATCGAAACCAACATTGCCAAAGTGATTGTCGGCAAACGAAATACCGTGGAACTCCTGCTGGTCGCGCTGCTCTGCGACGGGCATGTCCTGATCGAGGATGTCCCCGGGGTCGGCAAGACCATGCTGGCGCGTTCGCTGGCGGTCAGCCTCGGCGGGCAATTCAAACGACTCCAGTGCACGCCGGACCTGCTCCCCAATGACATCACGGGGGTCTCCATTTTCAATCAAGCCGAACAGGATTTTGAATTCCGTCCCGGCCCGCTTTTTGTGAATGTCCTCCTCGTTGACGAGATCAACCGCGCCACGCCCCGCACCCAGGCCGCCCTGCTGGAAGCCATGCAGGAACGCCAGGTCACCATGGATGGCACAACCTACCCCCTGCCCAAACCCTTTATAGTTTTAGCCACCCAAAACCCCGTTGAATTTGAGGGGACCTTTCCCCTCCCCGAGGCTCAGCTGGACCGCTTCATGCTGAAGATTGACATGGGCTACCCCGATCATGAAGAGGAAGCTGAAATCCTGGAGCGGCTGGCCCGGCAGCACCCGATCGAAACCCTGCAAACCGTGGCCGCGCCGGAGGAAATTCAGGTCCTCAAGCCGCTGGTCTGGGACGTCCATGTGGATGAAACCGTGGTGGACTATCTGATCCGGCTGGTTGAAGCCACCCGGGAACATCACGATCTCCTGCTGGGCGCCAGCCCGCGGGCTTCCCTGGCGCTCTACAAAGCCGGCCAGGCGCTGGCAGCCCTGAACGGCCGGGATCACGTCCTGCCGGACGACATCAAAGCGCTGGCACGCCCCGTGCTGGCTCACCGCATCATGCTGAAACCACAGGCTGCCCTGCGGGGGATTAACGCGGTCAACCTGGTGGAGCGCATCCTCGCAGAAACCCCCTTAAAATTAGACAGCCGGGAAGAATAAACCATGGCGGATTTTCTGCCCTTCCTGATCTTCCTGATGATCCTGGCCGTCTTCCTGCAAGCCGGTCCGGCCCTCACGGTGTTCTATATGATCATCGGGACCTTCCTGCTGGGGTTTTGGTGGCAGAAACGCGCCCTGAAACACCTCAAAGTGTCCCGCCAATTCATTGACCATGCCTACCTCGGCGAAACCATCCAGATCGAACTGACCATTGAAAACGCCAGCCTGCTCCCCATCCTGTGGCTCGAGGCCCATGAGAGCCTGCCGGTCAACCTGCGGGCCGGCCGGGAGATCAAGGAAGTGTTCAGCCTGGGGATGCGCGGCAAAAAGACCATCCAATACGAGATCAACGCCTTCAAAAGGGGCTACTATCCGATCGGACCGCTGACCCTTGAAACCGGCGACCCGCTGGGCCTGACCAAACCCTCCCAGATCAGCATTCCCGAATCGCCGCTGACCATCTACCCCCGGATCGTCGATCTGGCGGCCCTGGGCTTCCCCTCCCGCTCGCCCTTCGGCACGATTCGAAATGAGAATCCCATTTACGAAGACCCGACCCGTCTGATGGGCAAACGCAATTTCCAAAATGGGGATTCGGTCCGCAGGATCGATTGGAAATCCAGCGCGGCCAGCGGCGAGCTGTTGGTAAAACTATACGAAGCATCGATCGCTTTGGAGCTGGCGCTCCTGCTGGACCTCGATAAACGCAGCTATCCGATCGAAAACTTTTATGACGCCACGGAACTGGCCGTGACCGCGGCCGCTTCGCTGGCCGCCTGGGCCAAGCAGCGCCAGCAGTCCGTGGGCCTCTTCACCAACGGCCTGGACCCCCTCGCCGAAGAAGCCCTTTCTCCCGCCCTGCCCCCGCGCAAAGGGGCGGGCCACCTGGTCAGCCTGCTGGAACTGCTGGCGCGGGTCCAGCCTGGCGAACAGCAGGCGGTGGATCCCTGGCTGCAAAATACCCGCGGCGCGCTGAGCTGGGGCACAACTCTGGTCTTCATCTCCGGGCAGGTGGCGCCGGAAACCTTTGACCAGCTCTTCCAGACCCGAAAAGCCGGTCTCAACCCCATCATCCTGCTGACCGGGAAGCTTTTCCATCTCCAGGAAATCCGCAGGGCGGCGGCCGGCTATCACCTCCCGCTCTATACCGCCGCCTCAACAGCGGATATCAGCACAATCGGCGGGGCAAAATGACCCCCCAACCCGCCTCGTCCGGCACTTCCCAGGACTCACAAAGGTTCATCACCCTTGTCAATTTCATCCTGGTCAGCGGAATGCTGGCCTGTTTGGCCTATATTTCCAATAAATTCATCGGGATTTTCTATGACGAATGGGACATCAGCGGTCTGCCCATCCTCACCTTCCTGATCGCCTTCGAATCTCTGCTGGCGCCCTATATCCAATCCCGGATCACCCGGAACAGGGGCAACCCCCTCCTCTCCGCAGCGGCCGAGTGGATTCTGATCCTCCTCATCAGCCAGGTCTTCCTCCTGCTTCAACCCGGCGCTGAGGGGCTTTGGCAGGCGGTCCGCTCCTGGCAGGATAATTTCTTCCAGAGCTTTTTCGATGTCGATTACGACCTGCTGATCTTCTTCCTCTTCATCGTTTGGGGGCTGACCCGGTTCTTCAGCCCGCCGCTCTACCAGTTGGAGGAAGACCAGGATTTGATGGAACAGGAGAAACTCGGCGTGACCTTCAATGACCGCCAGGAGGCCCGCCGCAGCCTGATGGGCCTGGTGTTTTTCCTCGGCTTCGTCATGGTCGGAATGACGGTGCTGCTCAAAGGGAACATCAAGTTCATCCCCTTTATCAAAACCCCCACCCGCGCCTTCATGGTCGTCCTGATGATCTATTTTTCCCTGGCATTCGTCTTTTTGGCGCTCAACCAATATGCCATTCTGAAAGCCCGCTGGTATTTCAACAACATTCGGGTCAATTCCGACCTGGGCAAGCGCTGGCTGCTCTTTTCTCTGGCATTCATCCTAATCGTCGTCCTGCTGACAGTCTTCCTTCCCACCGATTTTGCTTTAGGGTTCCTGCCGGTCGCCCAGGCTCTCTTCAATGTCGTCCTGTATATCTTCGGGCTGGTCCAATTCCTCTTTCTGTTCCCAATCTCCTTCATTGTCTCGATCTTCACCGGCCTCCTGGGGACCCAGGAAACCGACCCAACGCTCCAGCCCGCGCTGCCCGAATTCGGCTCCGAGATAGCGCAGACCACCGGCCCGCTCCCCTGGTGGAACCTGGTGAAATCCATCCTGTTTTGGCTGGTTTTTTTGGGATTGATCGTTTTCGCCATCCGCTATTGCGTCAACAGCCACGAGGGCCTGAAGGCCTTCTTCGACCGGATCAGGATCCGGGCCTGGCTGGCTGATTTCTGGCAATCGCTCAAGAGCGGATTTAAGCAAATAAGCCGGGTGACCGCTGAAACCATGCAGCGGGGTCTGCAACAGGCCCGGCAGTTCTTCGCCGAGCGCGAAGTCAGGCTCCCCAGCCTGAAAGACCTCATCAAACACCTCCCGCCCCGCCAGGCGCTGATCCTCACCTATCTGGACTGGGTGCGCTGGAACAAGTCCCACGGCCTCCCCCGCCAGAGTTCCCAGACCCCGCTGGAATACGCAGGAACGCTCAGTCAAAAATGGCCTGATCTTGAGCCTTATCTCACGCCTTTCACGGCTGACTTCATCGCCGCCCGCTATTCCCCTCAGGAGATTGATCCGGCCCAACTGGAAGAGGCCCAAAGCCTGCTGAAGCGCATGAAAGACCTGATCCTCGCCCAGCAGAACCCACAAACCACCCAAGAAACCGCCTAAACTGTGTCAATTGGATGATGCTCATCCTCAGTGCCAATGCCCCTGTTCCTTCGGCTGCCGATAAGCCCAGGTCTCTGCCTGCCGCGTAATGGTTTTTCAATTCCGATTATAATAAACAAATTCATCTCTTTAATTAACCAGGAGAATACATTATGACAAAAATCATTGCTGACACCACCTGTGGCCTGCCCCTGGAGGAAATGGCGGCGATGGGTGTGGATGTCATCCCCCAAATCATCATTTTCGGTGACCACCCCTACCGGGACGACAATGAAATCGACACACCCACCTTCCTCGCCAAACTGCAGGAATCCAAAGAACTGCCAAAAACGGCTGCGCCGCCCCCCGCCCTCTACGAGCCGATCTATAGGGCCTGCGTTGAGGCCGGTGAATCGATTGTCATTCCGACCCCTTCGACTGAACTGAGCGGAACCTTCCGTTCAGCGGAAGTGGCCCAGGAAAACGTCCCTGAAGCTGATGTCCATCTTCTCGACACGCGCACCATTGCGGGCGGCCTGGGAGTCCTCGTCAAAAAAGCGAAAGAGTGGGCGGACGCCGGTCTTCCGGCGGATGAGATCATTGCCAATCTGGACGCCCTGCGCCAACGGGAAGTCGTCTATTTCCTGGTGGACACCCTCGATTACCTCCACAAAGGCGGCCGGATCGGCAATGCCTCCTTCCTAATCGGCAGCGTCCTCCAGATGAAACCCATCCTGGCCCTGGTGGATGGCAAGGTGACCGCTATTGAAAAACAGCGGACTTCCGCCAAAGCTTTGGCCCGCTTGAAGGAATTGGTCCTGGAAGAATGCCCCCAGGGAGCCGAGTCCTACATCACGGTCAGTCACTGCGGCGGGCAGGAACGCGCAGAGCAGTTGGCAGCTGACTTAACGGCTGAACTCGGCCGCGACTCCATCCCCGTCTATGTCGTCCCGCCGGCCATCGTCGTTCACGCCGGCCCGGGCGTGATCAGCGTCAGTTTCTTCAAGGCGGAATCACGAATATAAGAGCTAAAGGGGCTGTCCAAACTTGGGCAGCTTTTTCCTTTTCAGCAGGCTTCATCCAGAGTCTCCATTTTCGCAAGGTTTTTACCGCAAAAAAGCCACCCGTGAGCCGCCCCGCGGGCTATGGCAAGGTCCCCAGGAGAGCGGTAAACTTCTACCGGCAAGGATTTATGCGCCCACGAAAAGAATTTTGACGGATATGCTGGCTCCCGCGTCGACCCCGGACATTCTTTATAAAGGCAAGGACCTGCTGGTCATCCATAAACCCGCCGGCGTCCTCTCCATCCCGGATGGCTACAGCTCGGACCTCCCCCATCTCAAAAACCTGCTGGAGCCTGAGCATGGGCCGCTATGGATAGTCCACCGGCTGGACAAGGGCACCAGCGGCGTGATGGTCCTCGCCCGCAACCCTGAAGCCCACCGCAACCTCAACCAGGCTTTTCGCGACCGCCAGATCCAAAAAGTCTATCACGGCATCATCACACCCACACCGCCATGGGCCGCGCAGGTCATTGATCTGCCCTTGCGGGTCAACGCCGACCGCCGTCACCGGACCCGCGTCGACGAGGAGAATGGCTCTCCGGCCTGGTCAGCTTTCAAAGTTCTGGATAAATTCGCCCTTGGCGCCAGATTGGAGATCAGGATCAAAACCGGTCTGACCCATCAAATCCGGGCCCACCTCCGCCAGCTTGAGCTTGCTCTACTTGGAGAAGACCTCTATCAGGCAGGCTTGCCTGAGCCGCCCCTCACCGCGCCTAGGCCCCTGCTCCATGCCCGGGAACTGAGCTTTGCGCATCCCTCCAGCGGGGAAATCGTATCCTTCTCAGCCCCCTATCCCAACGATTTTAGGGCAGCGCTAGCCCTCATCCGCCAGACCAGAGGTCCGGACGGTGCGTTTTGATGGAGGCCACCCGGCCGGCGCCCACAACGATATGATCCAGCAGTGGGCATTCCAGTAATTTCCCAGCCGCCAGCAGGACGCGGGTCAGGTTGACGTCCTCAGGGCTGGGGGAAGGGTCGCCGCTGGGATGGTTGTGGACGATGATCAGGCTGGCCGCGTTGTGCCGAATCCCCAGCTTAAAGACTTCCACCGGCCGCACCGCTGAGGCGTTGAGCGACCCCCGATAGAGGCGATCTTTGCCCAACAGGCGGTTGCGGGTATCCAGCAGGAGCACCCAAAGTTCCTCCTGCTCCAATGCCATCATTTCATACATCACCAGGTCAGCCACGTCCTGCGGCGAACTGATCTGCCGCCGGTTCTCAATGGAAAGGGAGCTGATCCGCCGTCCCAGCTCAATTGCCGCTTTGATCTGGGCGGCTTTGGCCTTGCCAATCCCATTCACCTGGCAAAGTTCTTTAAAGGTGGTGCGGTGCAGCCCCTGCAGCCCGTTGAATTGGTCCAGGGCTTGCTGGCCGATCTGAACCGCATTGGCGCCCTTCTTCCCCACCCGGAGCAGAATTGCCAGCAGCTCCGCGTTCGAAAGCGCTTCCGCCCCCAGGGCTTCCAGGCGCTCCCTGGGCCTCTGAGATTCTTCAAAATCAGTGATCCTGTAATTTCCTGCGGCTTCTCCCATCGCATTCCTCCCTGACTGTCCTTTTAACTTGCTGTTGACATGACCTCACAACCCACCATGTTATAATATCACCATCTCAAAACAGATTTGGAAATAAAATGGAATTTATCATCACGGAATTAAAAAATTGTGACCTGATGGAAATTTCCGGTCGGGTGGATAGCTATACCTCGCCTCAGATCAAGGAAGCGCTGGGGGCAATCATGGCGGAGGGACGCTGCAAGATCATTCTGGATCTGAAATCCGTCACCTATCTCTCCAGTTCGGGGATGCTGACCTTCATCAACGCCTTAAAACAGTGCCAGCTATCGGAACAGGGGAAGATCATTCTGGCGCAAGTCCCCCCTCGAATTCTGACCAGCCTGGAACTGGCAGGTTTCAACCAGTTATTCGACATTTACGATGATGCGGCTATGGCAGTGAAGGGTTTTGAGGTGGACCCATGACGGCCAAAACCTTTCCGGCCAATTTCAAAAGCCTTGCCGCCATCAGTGATTTCATCGTCAGGGCTTCCGAGAAGGCCGGCTTTTCACCCAATGAAGTCTATGCCATCCAAACGGCCGTGGACGAAGCCGTCTCCAATATCATTGACCACGCCTATGGCGGTGAAGACCTGGGGGATATCGAAATTCAGGTCACGAATATCAAAAACGGCATTCAGATCATCCTCCGGGACGATGGAGATCCCTTTGACCCGGATATTGTCCCAAATCCCGACATCTCCTCCCCCCTGGAGGTCCGCAGAGAACGCGGCCTGGGTGTCTTCTTCATGCGGAAGCTGATGGACCAAGTCATCTTCGATTTTTCGAATAAAAAAGGCAACACCCTCACGCTGATCAAATTCAAGGGGGCCTGACCGTGCTCCCCACCAGGGCCCGGCCGCCTGCCGGCATGTCTCCAAGTGGAATCCTCAAACTGGGTCAGAACCTGGCAGACCACCCCGTTCTCGAAAAACAAAAAACAGTGATTGTTAACTACCTGAAATCCAATTTCGGCGGTCAGGCCTATCTGCGGATCGATAAAGCCTTCCTGCCCCTGGATGACTCCCGCTCGTCCCTGAAAACGCCCTTTGACCTGACCGCCCTGAGCCAGGTCGCAGAAGCCAAAGAGGGCAAGTCCTTTTGGCTGGCCGGCCCAATGACCCACGGACAAACGCTGCTCGGCAGCCTGCTCGTGAAACGCAGCACACCCTTCACAGCGTTCGAAAAACAAAAAATGGGCGCAATCGGCGCCCTGGTGGGCACATCGCTCTATGCTACCCTGCAATCCATGCAGCGGGAATGGCAGCAAAAACAGCTCGCCTTGGTCCAGTCGGTCAGTGCGCAGATCTCCCAGATCAACGACCTGGATTCACTGACCGCGGCCATCACCCGTTTGGTGCAGGAAACTTTTGAATACTATTATGTGGCCGTCTTCCTGATCGAGGAAGAAACCCAGCAACTCAAGTTCCAGGCCAGCGCCTGCTCCGTTGAATGTGATCGTCCTGATTTTGAATCGCCGGACCATCCCGGGTTCGCGCTTGGCGAGCACATGATCGGGTATGTGGCTGAAACCGGCCAGGAACTGGTCGCGCCGGATGTGACCCAGGAACCGCGCTACAAGGAAGTGGACTCGCTGGATGACACCCGTTCTGAGGTCGTCCTGCCGCTCTCGGTCACTGGGACGATCTTCGGCGTTTTTGATATCCAATCCGACCGGATCTACGGTTTCAATGAAAATGACCTGATCGTGCTGCGGGCTCTGGCAGCCAATATTTCCATTGCCATTGAAAGCACCAGGCTTTATCAAGACCTTCAGCGCCGCGCAGACCAGATAGCCACGGTGGCGGAGGCCAGCCGGGCCCTGACCCAGATCCTGGATACCGACCAGCTCCTGCAGCGGATCGTGGACCTGATCCACAGCCGTTTCAGGTTCCCCTTCGTCCACCTCTACCTGGTTGATCCGCTCCAGTCGCAGATCATTTTTAAAGCAGGCAGCGGTGAACGGAGTGAGCGGTTCAATGAAGCTCATGTGGCCTTTGACCTCGATGCGGTCAAAGGCGTGATCCCCTGGGTTGTGCAGCACAACAAGAGCAAACGGGTCAACGACGTGGAGAAGGAACCGCTCTATCGCAACACCCCCTTTGCAGAAGACCGCTCCGGTTCCGAATTGACCATCCCGCTGCAATTTGGTGATGAGGTCCTTGGCGTTCTGGATATCCAGAGCGGAGAACGAAACGCCTTCACCGCCGAGGACCAGCAGCTGGTGGAAACCTTTGCCGATAACATCGCCATCGCGATCCGCAATGCCCAGCTCTACCGCTCGGAAAAGTGGCGCCGCCAGGTCGCTGAGAGCCTGCGGGATGTTGCCAGCCTGCTCTCGAATAACGCTGCCCTGGATAATGTGCTTCAGGCCATCCTGGAACAACTCCACAAAAACCTGCCCTGCGACGCGGCCGGCATCTGGCTCTTCGATCCTCAGTCTACGAGAGAGACCCCCGTAGAGGAACGCCAGCTTTACCTGGCGGCCGCCCTCGCCGCGGAGGGGATGGAATCGGAGGACCTGGGACAATTGACCTTCCTGCCGGATGCCTGGGTGAAGAAAGCTCTGATGCAGGAGCAGCCCACCATCCGCCACCCGGAAGAGACCATCGGGCCCATCGCCGCCCACTATCAATTCGGCAGCGATTACTCCTCAATCTCCGCGCCGCTCCATATCGGCGATGAGATCCTTGGTATGCTCACGCTGATCCACCACCAGCCAGGCCGCTACGGTTTGGAATCGCAGAAGATCACCTCCACCTTTGCCAGTTACGCCGCGATCGCGATCGAGAACACGAGGCTCTATGAGATCTCACAGGAGCAAGCCTGGGTTGCCACCATCCTGCTGCAGGTCGCTCAGGCCACCCAATCCCAAACCAACCTGGAGGAACTAGGCCACACTATCGTCCGGCTGACGCCGATGGTCGTTGGGATCAAGGGCTGCGCGCTTTTCCTGCGCAACCCCGCCAACGATATCTACAGCCTGTGGGCGATCTACGGCATCGGCCCCTCCAGCGAACCGCCGGAATTCACTTTCCCGCTGCCCCTGCCCAATGCCGTCCTGCTGGCAGAACTGACCCTGACCGGGGAGCCCCTGCTGGTCATTGACCCCGAGGAGGACCTCGGCCTGCCGGAAGCGCTCGGGGAGGACCTGCTCGGGGACACCCTGATCCTGCTGCCGATCATTGCCCATGATGAAGTGCTGGGCGCCTTCATGCTGGCAAACGACCCGGCCCTGCCCGCTGTGGCGGGAAATCAACCATTGATCAGTGAAGAGCGGATGAGCATCATCCGCGGGATCATCCAGCAGACGGCTGTAGCGGTCGAGAACATCCAATTGCTGGAAGCCCGGCAGGAAGAGGCCTATATTTCCACCGTCCTCCAGCAAACGGCCCAGACCGTGGTCAGCAGCGCAGACCTGGTGGACACGCTTGATTCCGTTGTCCACCTGATGCTCATCCTGGTGGGAATTGAATCCAGCGCAATCTATATGTGGGACGGGGTGGACAAGGTTTTCATCCTCAGTGAAACAACGGATAAACCCCTCGAGGAGGACGAAACCCTGATCGGAACAACTTACGCCCCTGGCGATTTCCCGATGCTGGACACGGTGTTCAATAACGATCAACCTTTCGCCTTCCCATTTATCGAAAATGTCCTGCCGATCGAAGACTGGGACCTGGTCCTGCCGGATGACCGGCAGATGGATCCCACCCCCATTCTGGAAAGCCAGTATCCGCTCCTGCTGGGTTTCCCCCTTTCAGCCAAAGACGAACGCTATGGCGTCCTGATGGCGCTGGACCGCAACCTTTCCGCCAAGCGGGACCGCCGCTTTGAACTGATCCACGGGATCGCGCAGCAGGTCTCGCTCGCCATTCAAAATGACATTTTAAACAAGGAAATGCTGGACCGCCAGCGGCTGGAACGGGAATTCCAGCTGGCCCGCGAGATCCAGCAGACCTTCCTCCCCACCCAAATTCCCCCCATACCCGGCTGGGAAATGGATGTCCGCTGGAATACCGCCCAACAGGTCGGCGGCGATTTCTATGACTATTTCCTGCTGCCGGATGGCCGCCTGGCCGTCATCATTGCGGATGTGTCCAACAAGGGTCTGGCCGCGTCGCTCTACATGACCGTGACCCGGACCCTGATCCGGGCGGCCGCGCTCGAATCCACCTCCCCCGCCCGGGCGCTGGAAAGGGTGAACGAACTCCTCTTGATGAATTCCCAAAATGGTTTGTTCGTGACCACTTTCTACGGCCTTTTGGATATGGCCAGCGGCGTCCTGACCTACACCATAGCCGGGCACAACCCCCCACTGGTGATCCGCAACCGCGAAGGAAAAATTGAAGCGCTGAATCGGGGGGGGATTGCTCTCGGCGCCTTGCCCGATATCCACCTCGAAGACCGGACGCTCGAACTTGCACAGGGCGACTGTCTGCTGCTGTATACCGATGGGGTGACGGAGGCATTCAACAACGGCGACCAGATGTATGGCACCCCGCGCCTGATGGCGCTGTTGAGCCAGACCTTCGGGCTGTCCGCCCACCAGATATTAACCAATCTGGAAAAGGACCTTCTGGATTTCAGGGATGCCGCGCCCCTCAGCGACGATACGACCATTTTGGCGATCTGCCGAGAAAACTCACTGGCAGACCAGGACAGGGACAATGGTCTTCCTGAGAACCCCATCAACGGTGCTGCCAAATAAGGCCTCCCAAAAAGGCGCCAGGCCATATCCCCCCATCACAATACAATCCGTATTTTGTTCCCGAGCCGTCTTCAGGATCACATCGCTGGTCAGACCAATTTTCCGGCGGAGGGTGACATGCTTGCACATCTCGCCCAAATAAGCCTTGGCCTCCTTGAGCAACGCCTGCCCCTTCGCCTTGTTGTCATTCACCACCAGCACGGAAACCCCCTTGCCATATTTTCCGGCCAGATAGGTGGCAATGTAGAGAGCTTCCTTGCCCTTCGCGCTGCCATCATAAGCCAGCAGCATCCGATTGAAGGAAGTCACCTCATTCCTGACCATCAGGATCGGCTTGGGGCATCTGCGAACCAGCGTGCGGATTCCCGAACCCAAACGCGGAAAAATCTTGGACACAGGGGGATGACTCAGCTGGATCACCACCAGGTCATTGAACCGGGAGCGCTGGATGATCATCTCGGCCACGGTCCCTTCGGCGTGCACGAGGTTGCCGCTGATGCCGGCCTGACTCACTTGCTCAGAAAACTGCCTCTCCAGGCTCTCCCGATCTGCTCCGCCATCCTCTGCATCCGGCACCACAACCAGCCCCCGCACGTCGGATTTTTCCATCTCGGCCAGCCTGATCGCCTGCTCCAGCGCCAGCCAGCTTTTCGGCTCGCCGCTGATGGCCACCAGGATGTCCATGAATAAGGTCGTCCCGCGGTTGTCCCACAGGTCATGGGGGTTGAGCCGGATGGACCGCTCCGCTTTTGAAGGCTTTAAACGTTTGCCGGTCTTGCCCCAAATCCCCCGCAGGAAGCAGCCGACCTGGCTGCCCTGCTCCGCAACAAAATCGGAGGCGGCTTTCTCCGCTCGAATCGACCAGCCGACCTCCTGCTGCATGTAGGTTTGGTGATCCAGGATCCAGAGGTAAAGGTCCGTCTCAGTCCGTTCCGGAAATTCCTGCAGGATCCCCTGCTCACGGATGATCCTGACGACCGGCAGGTACACCTTCTCGTACCAATCCCGGACTGCCTCCTCCCAGGGGATCTCCCGGGATTGCTCTATGCCCATATAATAGCGGTGGACCCGGATGTGCTCCAACAAGGTGGCAGAGAGGCCCGGAAATGTCAGCTGCAGGTTCACATCCGGCAGAATCCGGTCCACCCCGCTCTCCACCAGGAAATCCGCATATTCTTCCTTCAAGATGATATCTTCCGGCGAATCATCCGGGGAGAGAGGGACTTTGGGCCGGATCTCGGTGACATAAGCCTCGACCGTGGACATGCCCATTTCCTTGGCAATTGAAACCCGGTGGTTGCCATCCAGAACGAAATAGGCATCCCCCAGTTTATAAACCCGGATCGGCGGGAGGCCCGCACTGCCCGGCGAAGTCATCATCGCTTTGACCGAAGCCCAGCGTTGCCGGTCCGCATCATGCAGCGGGAGGAAATTGTGGTTAAAATCCTGATAACGGTTCACACTCCCGACAATCGCATCGACAGGAATTTCCATCAGGCCCTTGGAGGAAAAACCGGTGGCATGCAGCCGCTTTGTCATCTCATCATAGGGCAGCAGTCCAACTGTCCGCCCGGTGATTAAAGCCCAAAGCCGCTGCAACTCCGCTTTGGAGCGCGCTTTTCGGAAATCTTCCAGCGCTCGGCCGTATTCAACAGGGCTTTTCGAATCTGTCATTAAGTTCTCCTGGAACTTTTTGTCTTATAATTAGTTGCTTGTCCCAATCTTACCGATTAACCGGGATAAGCTCAAGGCGTGACGCTCTTTTTAATTATATAAGATTATCTTCATTTTTGATATATTGTATTATTACGGATCGTTAACCACATGTTTATCAAATTTGCAACGAATCTCAAACAACATCCCTTCCACCGGCATTTATATTTTCTGGCAATCGGCTTCCTGGCCGTCGTGGTCAACGGCTACCATTTTGGGACCTTCGATCAGGTTTTTCATATCCCCTTCCTGCTGAAGTTCATCCGGCCCGAACTCTATCCCAACGACCCCTTCCTAAACCTGCGCTGGTACCATTTTTCCTTTTTTTGGTTTCCCTTCATCCCCCTCTATCGAGCCGGCTTGCTGCAGATCAGCATGTTCCTCGTCCATCTCCTGACGGTTTACGGCACGGTGTGGATGTTTTGGGCGCTCACAGACCACCTGTTCAAAAATGACCTGGCCGGTCTGCTGGTCACCCTGGCGCTGGTCATCCCCCACCTGGGATTCCCCGGTTTCCAGATCATCGAATTTTCACTGCTAAACCGGACCTTCGTCCTGCCCTTCCTCTTAGGCAGCATCCTCCTGTATCTGAAGGACAAAAAGTTCCTGGCCTTCGCCCTGCTGGGCTTGATGTTCAACCTGCACGTGATCTATGCCCTGTTTGTGCTGGCGATGTTCCTTTTGAACGAACTCCTGACCTTCAAATGGCGCAATGCGTGGAAGCCCATCAGCCAACTGCTGCTGTTCACGCTGGCCGGCTTGCCCGTCCTGCTTTGGCGGATGAACACCGGCAGCGGCATTGACTTCACCCTGCGCCCTGAGATGCTGGATTTTGTCACCAGTGGCTTGCTCCTCACGGCTTATCTCCCGATCTCCAAAGCGCCCTATATGATCGGCAACCTGCTGGCCGGGATTGGCACGCTCTGGGCTTTCCTCCTGGGCTACCGGCAGGCGCCGAATAACCAAAACCACAGCACCCTGCGAAATTTCGTCTACGCCATCGGCGTCCTGCTCCTCGTTGGCACCCTGGCCGCCTACGCCCTGCCCGTGACCATCCTGCTCCAGATGCAGATCCTCCGGGCCGGCGTCTTTATGCTGTATTTTGGGATGATCTATTTTGCAGCCTTTCTCAGCACTCAATTTGAGCAGGGGCGGCTCTCCCGCCAAAGCTTTTTGATCCTCAGCCTGGCCTATATTCTGATCCCCGTCCTGACCGTCCCCGTCCTGCTGTTCTATATCATCCGCTGGCTGAAGGTTAAGGATAAGGCGACGGGCTGGCTGCTCCCCGTGGTCATTGCGATCCCGGTGGTGTCCCTGACGGTCTCTTATCTCCAGAACCTTTGGGCGCCCGGCCTGCATATCTATGGGCCGCGCTCAGATTGGCGGGAGGTTCAGGAATGGGCTAAGGAGAACACCCCCGAAGATACGCTCTTCATCACGCCGCCGCAGATCTTCTGGCACTACACACCGGATTGGCGGGTCTTTTCAGAGCGCAGCGCCGTCGTGACCATTCCCGAGTTGATGGAAATCCCCTTTGACCCGGATTTTGAACCGGCTTCAGGGCGCGCCTCGATGCAGTTGCCCCCGGTGCAATGGAGCAATTCGACGGGAATTATATCCGCACCCTTGAAACCACTGGCGAAGCCTTCTACACCAACACCACCGAAGACTTCATCCGTCTGGGCTGCCGGTTTCAAGCGGATTACCTCGTGGTTGAACGGGAATACAGCTATGACCTGGAACTGATCTACCAAAATCCGGGATATGCCGTTTACGCCCTGCCGGAATGCACCCAACCCTGAGAAAAACCTCACGCCGCCTGGCGTTCCCAATTCCAAACATGCTATAATTTTCAGGACTGAGCGCATGCTCGAAAGGGAAATCTCATTGATTCACGACCCGCAAAGAGGCCCATGGCTGAACCAAATCCATCAATGAACCTGGTACCCACTGAAAAATTGGATTACCTGGTGATCGGGCATATCACTTCCGACCTGACCGACTCAGGCCCCGCCCTGGGTGGGACGGTCACTTTTTCAGGGCTGACCGCACAGGCCATGGGTCTGAAAGCCGGGATGGTCACAGCCTTCGAGCCGGAACTTGACACCTCCTCCCTCTCCTCACTGTGGATCAGGAACAAGGGGAGCCTGGAGACAACGACCTTCAAAAATATCTCGGACGGCGTCCACCGCACGCAGTTCCTCTATGAAAAAGCGGCGCCGATTGGACTGGAAGACATCCCGGACTTACCCGCGCCGCCAGAGATCGTCCATCTGGGGCCGGTTGCCAACGAAGTGGACCCGGAAATCCTCGTGAAATTTCCCGACAGCCTGAAATGTCTGACGCCGCAGGGCTGGTTCCGGGATACCGATGCGGACAATCATGTGGTGCCCAAGGTTTGGGAGCAGTGTGAATATGCGCTGGGCCTGGCAGATGTGGCGGTGATCAGCGTGGAAGATGTACAATATGATGAGGAAACCATCTCCAGGATGGCGGCTGAGATCCCGATCTTCGTCGTCACGGAAAACTATCGGGGCGCGCGGGTTTATTGGCATAACGACGCCCGATTCATCAAAGCGCCCAAGGTCGAATTGGTGGATGACACCGGCGCAGGCGATATCTTCGCGACAGCCTTCTTTTACCGGTTCTGGTCCATTCGTGACCCCTGGGAAGCGGGCAGGTTTGCGGTCCAAATTGCCTCAGACTCGGTCTCCCGCTCCCGCCTGGAGAGCATCCCAACCAGGGCAGAGATTGAACGGGTAAAGGCTGAGATCATCGATTTCTAAAGGAAAATTTATGGGTTTGGGCAAAATTTACACCATTGTCAATCAAAAAGGCGGCGTTGGCAAAACCACCACCGCCATCAACCTGGGCGCCTACCTGGGTTACTTTGGTCAGCGCGTTTTAATCGTGGATATTGATCCCCAGGCGAACGCAACGGCCTGCCTTGGGGTCGAAAAGAACACCGTCGAAGGGGGAACCTATGAGGTGCTGATCGGCGCGCAGCCGATCCTTTCGCAAATCCTGCACAACCCGCGCTTCAAGCTCTCCCTCCTGCCTTCCTCCCCCGCTCTGGCTGGCTCAGAGATCGAAATGATCGAGATGTCCCAGCGGGAATTCCGCCTGCAGCAGGTGCTCGAGCCCATCCGGCAACGCTACGATTACATCCTGATCGATTGCCCGCCCTCGCTGGGTTTGCTCACCCTCAACGGCCTGGTGGCCGCCCAGGATGGCGTCCTGATCCCTGTCCAATGTGAATATCTGGCCCTGGAAGGTCTGGGGCAGCTCACCCAGACCATTGACCGCGTCAAGAATGCGCTCGCTGAGGACCTGAAGATCCGCGGCGTGATCCTCACGATGTATGATGCCCGCACCAACCTGGCTGCGGATGTGATCCATGAAGTCAAACGGTTTTTCGGCAAGCAGGTCTTCGAATCCGTTATTCCCCGTTCAATCCGCTTGGCAGAGGCCCCGTCTTATGGCATGCCAATTACGGTCTATGCGCCTGATTCGAGCGGCGCCCGGGCGTATGCCGCCCTGGCCAAGGAACTGCTTGTTGGTGATGATGTCAAAGTCCCGATTGTGCAGGAGGCAAGCTGATGGCCCGACGTCCCGGTCTTGGTAGAGGTTTGGATGCTCTGATCCCTGGGGATGATTCGAAAGAATCTTCACCCGCCGGTTCGCGGAGCGCGCAGGGCGTCCTTCAAATCCCGATAGAGAAAATCCGATCAAACCCCCAGCAGCCTCGGACGGCCATGGACGAGGAAAAACTGCTGGAACTGGCCTCCTCCATCCGTGAACACGGCATCATTCAGCCTCTGGTTGTTTCTCCGGCACCGGATTCAGATGACTATATCCTGGTTGCAGGTGAACGCCGCCTGTTGGCAGCCGGCCTGGCCGGCCTCAAGCTCGTCCCAGCGATCACCCGCCATGTCAACCAGCAAGACCAGCTGGAACTCGCTCTGATCGAAAACGTCCAGCGCTCCGACCTCTCCCCCCTTGAGACTGCGGAAGCCTATCACCAGCTGGCCGAACGCTTTGCCCTGACCCATGAACAGATCGCCGAACGGGTGGGCAAGAGCCGGGTGAGCGTGACCAACACCCTCCGGCTGCTCAACCTGCCGGAGAAGGTCCGTCAGGCCCTGGCCGAAGGCCAGATCAGCGAAAGCCACGCCCGGGCGCTCCTGGGCCTCCCCAATGCCCAGGCGCAGCGGGCCGCCCTCAACACCGTCCTGAACCTCGGCCTGAACGTCCGCCAGACGGAAGCCCTCGTCAAGAAGATGAGCGGTGAACGGCCGCCATCCCAGGCCAAAACGGAACCCGCCCCCGAAATCCGGGAACTGGAAACCCGTTTGCGGTCCTTCTTTGGGACGAAAGTGAACCTGAACAATGGGAAAAAAGGCGGCAGCCTGGTGATCTATTATTATTCCGATGAGGAATTGAACACGATCCTGGATAAGATCCTGCCTGAATAAAGGCCGGATAAGCGCCCCCGATGAAAATCTTCCATAACGCCCACATCTATGCGCCCGGATTCCCCGGTGCGACGGCCCTGGCGCTCTCACAGGGACAGATCGTCTCGGTTGGGACAGACTCAGAAATTCTGGATGCCTTCCCCCTGGCAGAGGAAAAGGTCGATCTCAGGGGCTATACACTCTGGCCCGGGTTGACGGACGCCCACGTCCACCTGCGGCACCTGGCAGCAAGCCGCGCCATCGTGGACTGCGAAACCGCGACCCGCGCGGAATGCCTGGAGCGGATTGATGCGGCCGCAGGGGAGCTGCCCCCAGGGGCTTGGATCCGCGGCCACGGCTGGAACCACAACGCATGGCCGGAGGGCCTTGGCACGGCGGAACTCCTGGACGGGGTCAGCCACGGCCATCCCGCCTACCTTTCCGCCAAATCCCTCCATATCGGCTGGGCCAACAGCCAGGCGCTCGCCCTGGCGGGGCTGACGGATTCCACACCCGACCCCGAAAGCGGCATCCTCCAACGGGATGCCCAGGGGCATCTGACCGGGATCTTATACGAGGCCGAGGCCGTCAACCTGATCCTGGACGCAATCCCGGAGCTGACCCCTGAGGTTCTAAAACAGCAAATCCAATCATTAATCCTGGAACTCTGGTCGCTCGGGCTGGTCGGTGTGCACGACTTTGACGGCATCGATTGCTGGCTGGCCCTGCAAAGCCTGCACCAGCAGGGTGAACTCAAATTCCGCATCCGCAAGAGCGTGCCCTATGACCACCTGGATGACTTCATCCAGGCCGGGCTGCGCACCAACTCTGGGGATGATTTCCTCCAAATCGGCAGCGTGAAACTCTTCTCTGATGGCGCTCTGGGGTCGCAGACGGCCGCCATGCTCGCCCCCTTTGAAGCCAGCCAGAGCACGGGCGCCCTGCTGCTGACCGAAGATGAGATCCTCGAAATCGGCAGGAAGACCGGAAGCAACGGGCTTTCGCTGGCCATCCACGCCATCGGCGACCGGGCGAATCGGGTCGTCCTCAATGCCTATGCGAAGTTAAGAGCTTTTGAAGAGGAAAAACGCCTGCCCCGCTTCAAGCACCGGATCGAACATGTCCAGATCATCTCCAGTGAGGACCTCCCCCGCCTGGCAGAGCTGGGCATCGTCGCATCCGTCCAGCCCGTCCATGCGCCTTCGGATAGGGACATGGCGGATCAATTCCTCGGCCTGCGGGCCGAATGGGCTTACGCCTATCAGTCCCTCAAACGCACGGGAGCCGAGATGGTCTTCGGCTCCGATGCGCCGGTCGAACCGGTCAATCCCTTCCACGGCCTGCACGCCGCGGTCACGCGCCGGCGGCTGGATGGCACGCCAGGGCCGGATGGCTGGCACCCGCAGGAGCGGCTGGCGCTAGCGGAAGCCCTGGAGGGCTTTTCCTGGGCGCCCGCCCGGATCTCGGGCCGCGGTGACCATCTCGGCCGGATCGCCCCCGGCGCGGCGGCGGACCTCATCCTGCTCAAAACCGACCCTTTCACTCTTGACCCGCAGGACATTGGGGCGATCAACCCCCTTGCAACGATGGTCGCTGGGGAATGGGTCTTCCAGCGCCCCGATATAGGTATCGGGATTTGATACCCGAAAGCAATATAATGATTAAGAATTTTGGGAATCAGCTATAATTAGCGTTACCGGTTCTCCAAACCTTCTACCGGTCAAAATTATTGTAGGTGAGTCAAAATAATCCATGGGCCAGATTCCAGAAGAACTCCACGAAAAGATCAAAACCATCCGGATGTCGCTTCATTTCAGCATCCATGACTGCGCCAAACTGATCGGCATTTCCCAGGGGAGTTACCTCGCATTTGAAAATGGCGAACAGTACCTCTCGTTGCCCGATTTGGAAATCCTGGCTCTCTATTTCGGCCTGCCCCTTGAGGCTTTCTTCAAAGATCACTCTCATAGGCTTTATCAATTAACCCTGCTCCAGGACAACATCCGCCCCCAATACCAACAGCTCCGCCAGAAAGTGATCCGGACCCAGCTCGCTCTGGAGCGCCAGGCCGCCGGCTTTTCACTTGAAGAACTGGAAGAAGCGACCGGCATCTCCCTGGAAGACCTCCGGATTTATGAGGAAGGAGCCGCACCGGTCCCGATCGACCACCTTCAAAAGATCTGCCAGCAATTGGGTAAACACCTGGACACCTTCTTCCCGGATGACCGGCAGCTTTCCGAATCGGTTCAAATCCAGCCATTTTCATTCGCCCAGGACGGCGGAGCAGATCCGCTGGAGGCCGACGGCGAATTGGAGGAGTCCTTTGTGCAGATCCTTTCCAGGCTCAAGGAAATTCCCAAATCGGAGCAGGCTGAGATCGCCAGGGACATCCTCAACAAATTGAAACAAGAATGAACGGGTAACCAGCCCGTTCTTTTTATCTCCCGCATTTTTCGGGTATAACTGAGATGGTAAAGAGGTGACCATGCTTCGAGACAAACCTTCAGCTATGAATTCTCCTACAACCATTGAAGCGACGCCCGCCGAATCCACCCAGCTGGCGGACTTCCTCAGCCAAAACATCCTGACGCACCGCCATTTGGATTGGTTTTCCTCTCTGGATTGGATCGGCCATCCCCCTTATTTGATCGAATTGAACGGCGAAGAAATCCAGGCCGCCTTATGCGCTGCGCCCGAAAATGCAAAAGCCGCCTGGATTCGTCTCTTCGCCGTCTGCAAGACGGTGGACGCCGCCCTCCCTTGGAAAAGGATGCTGCCCCAGGCCGTCAGCCAGCTGCAGGAGATGGGGGTCAGCCAACTGGCAACCCTCGTCCTCCATCCCTGGTTCGAGGCCCTGGTGGAAAAATCGGGATTTCGGAACCGCCAAAACATCGTCGTGATGGAATGGCAGGGGGAGTTTCCCAAACGGAAGAACCTGAACAATGACATCATCCTCCGCCCGATGCACGAGGACGATCTGCCCGAGGTCATGCGGATTGACCATGCAGCTTTTCCCCCGCTTTGGCAAAATTCGCTGGAAGGCCTGACCAAGGCCTTCGGCCAGACGGGGATCAGCACGGTTGCTACCCTGGATGGGGAGATTGTAGGCTATCAGATCAGCACCACAATGACAATCTATGGCCATCTCGCCCGGCTGGCGGTTGCCCCCCTCCACCAGCGCAAGGGGATCGCCTTCACGCTCGTCCACGACCTGTTGAAACAACTTGAGCGGCTCGGCTTCTGGCGGATTACCGTAAACACCCAATCGGACAATGCATCCTCCGCCAGGCTCTATCAGGGTTTGAAGTTTCGCCGGACAGGGGAAGAAATCAAAGTCTTCGAAATGGACCTCTGACCCCCCTTTTATATTCCAAAACAAGAAAACCAATGCGGCCTCTTTGCTAGACAAACCATCCCACTTATGGCAAAATCAATACCGTCAGATCGCTTAAGGAGGCAAAGTTGAGCACGAATTTGAACAAACGGGAATTGCTGCGCCAAAAACGCATCCAGCAAAAGAAACGCAATATCACCACAGCCGTGCTCATCGCAGCCGCGGCCCTCATCCTGGTCCTGGCGCTTGTCATCCTCCCCAATATCCTCCTGAACCTCTCGCACGGTCTGGGAAGTCCGGGCTTCCCCATTGGCGACCCCGACGCCCCGGTCACGGTCTATGAATTCTCCAGCTACACCTGCAGCCATTGCTATGATTTCAACGAAAACGCCGCCAAAGCCTTCATCGCGAATTACGTTGACACCGGCAAGGTCTACTTCAAGTACGTGAACCTGCCGTCCGACAGCGAGGACTCCCTCCTGGCAGCCAAAGCCTCCTACTGTGCGGCCGCGCAGGAGAAATTCTACGACTACAAAGACCAGCTCTTCACCTATGCCAGCGTCACGGACGGCTTCAGCGAAACCAACCTGATCCAGTACGCCAGCCTGGCGGGTCTGGATAGGGAGGCCTTTGAAACCTGCCTGGCGAGTGACAAATATACAACCGCCTATAGGCAGGATATCCAATTTGCGTCCCAGAACGGCGTCAACGCAACGCCGACTTTCCTGGTTAACGGCCAGGAGCTGGTCGGCGCCAGCGAACTGGAAGCAGCCGTCGAGAAATATCTCAACAATTAAATTGAAATCCCATTAAGTTGGAAGAACAACAGGCCCTCTCCGTTGGGAGGTCCTGTTTTTATAATCCCCCGAAGTTGGGAGGTCCTGTTTTTATAATCCCCCGAAGAAGCGTTCGAGCACCCAAACGATCAGAGGCGTGATCAACAAGGCCGGCAGGAAACTGCCCGTGCGGATCTTTTTAATCTCCAGCAAACTCGATAGCGCGATTGCCATCAGGATCAATCCCCCCACCGCCGTCATCTCGCTCATCATGGCGGTCGAAAAGAACTGGCTGAAGAAACCCGCCAGGAGCGTGATCGCGCCCTGATAAACCAGAATGGAAAGGGCAGAGAAAACCACGCCGATCCCCAGAGAAGAGGCAAAAGCGATGGAGGCAAACCCATCCAGCACCGCCTTGATCGCCAACATCTCGAAATTGCCGGTCAGCCCGTCCTGGATGGAGCCAAGGATGGCAATCGGGCCGATCACGAAAACCAGCGAAGCCGTGACAAAGCCCTCCACAAACAGCAAATCATGCCCATCCTCCCTGTCCCTAGGCATCAATTTTTGCCGCAGGAGGATTCCCAGCTTTTCCAGGCCCTCTTCAATCTTCCACCATTCCCCAAGGAGCGCACCGATCAGCAAGCCGCCGAGGGGCACCATCGGGTTGGCGGTGTCGATAAAAGTCATCAGACCATACCCAAAAGTGAAAAGGCCGAGGCCGGCAACGATCGTGCTGCGCAGCTTTTCGGATAAACGGGAGCCGATCCCCACCCCAATGACCGAACCCAGGACAATCGTGCCAACATTAATCAACGTACCGATCAAGGATTATGCCTCTTTCACCAGCTGAACGCCATTGCCGGAAGAGCCGGATTCAACCACTTCCATCACGAAAAGCAGAGAAGATAAACGGTTAAGATAAGTCCCCAATTCCGGTTTGGCGATGCCGCCAGCTTCAAAAAGCTCGACCACCCGGCGTTCCGCCCGGCGGACGACCGTCCGCGCCAGGGAGAGCGCCGCACTGGCCGGGGAAGCGCCAGGAACGATGAACCCCCTTGGCATCTCGGCCGATGGCTCAAGTTCTTCGATGGCTTTTTCCAAGCCCAGGACCTGGTCCGAAGTGATCAAATCGAACAGGGCGGCATTTTCAGGTTCCGCCGCCAATTCGCTCATGAGTTGATAAAGTTGTTTTTGGATAGCGAGCAGCTGTTCACCGATCAGGGCAACGGAAGTCAGCGAGCGAGCCAGGCCAATGGCGGCCGTGGCCTCATCCACAGACCCAACGGCTTCGATCCGCAGGGAAGCTTTGGAAATCCGCCCCTTCCCCAGATAGCCGGTATCGCCAGAATCGCCCTGCCCCGTGTAGAATGGCGCCACTTTTTCCCCCCCTATTCCGCCGGTGTCGGCTCTTCTGCTGTTCCCTCCACCGCAGCCCCATCCGTGCGGCCGGAGAGAATATACCATTCCTGAACGTTATTGAACCGGTCCGCCGATTCAAAAATCGGCCCAAAGTTGATTCCCTTGATATCCGACGTGATCGCGTAGGTGTAGACGGGGTAGAACAAAGGCAGCGAGGGCAGATCGCGCATGAACAGGACCTGGAAGTTTTTGTAGAGCCGCTCGCGCTCGGCCAGATCCACGGAAATCCGGGCCTGCTCCAGGAACTCACTCGCCGAGCGGTTGTCCCAATCGGCATAATTTTGCCCGTTGCCGATCTGCGCCTGTCCCCAGAAGGGATATGGGTCGGGGTCGGGCGAACGGGTGAGATTGATATCCACCAGGGCAGCCTGGTAATTTCGAGCCGTCAGGTCGGCCAAAACCTCGTCATAAGGTTTGGCTTCCAGGGTCACTTTGACGCCCAGCGCTTCCCAGCCCTGCTGGATATATCCGGCAATTGCGGCATGTTCCGGTGTATCCGGATAAAGCAAATTCAGAGCAATCTCCAGGCCTTCCTTGGTTGTATAGGATAAAGTTTCCTCATTCCAGATCGCGCCGGTGGCCGCAAAGAGTTCCTTGGCCTGAGCCAGATTATAGGGGATCTTTTCGAGGTCCGTGTAATAGGCCCAGGTGCTGGGCATGATCGGTCCATTGGCCTGGATCGCCTGCCCGCCATAGACTTTCTCGATGATCAGGTCGCGGTCGATGGCAGCCAGTAAAGCCCTGCGGAGATCCGCATTTTGGAGGAACCCCACCTCGTTATTATCCAGATTGAGATAGGTGATAGTCAGAATGGGTTCCCGAGCCGTATAAATCGAGAGGTTCGGGTCCGCCAGGACAGCGGACAGGATCGAGGGATCAACTTCGCCCAGGCCCTCCACAATGCCGTCCTGATAGGCCGCATAAGCCGCCTCAGAAGAAGGATAATAGCGGAAGATGACCTCGTCCAGATAGGGCCGGCCTATATAGTAAGCGTCAAAGGCTTCCATCACCACGCCGACAATTTCATCATTCTCAACCAGCAGCCTTTGGAACTTGAACGGTCCGGTCCCCACCGGGGCTAGGTTGAAGGGATCATCAATCAGTTCTTCCAGGCCCTTGCCGGCCAGAAGGTGTTCCGGCAGGATGCCAAAGGTTAGGTAATCGAGGAAGGGCGCAAAGGCTTCCGGCAGCAGAAACTGGAGCTGATATTCGGAAAGCTGAACCACCTGCACCTCAGCCCAGAAGTTCTGCAGGTCCTGCGGGACCAAGCCGTGGCCGCTCTGCAGTAGCCCGATGGTGTACATCACATCGTTGGAGGAGAAGGGTTCACCATCATGCCAGTAAACGTCCGTCCGCAGGCTGAAGTTGTAAGTCGTGCCGTCCTGAGAAACGCCCCAGGATTCCGCCAGGTCAGCCTGGGGGATGCCTTGCGAGTCAAACTTGACCAGACCATCAAAAAGCAGCTTATCCACAGCATGATCCGGAGGATTGTAAATATCCAGGAAAGGATTAAGGCGCAGGAAATCGCCAACCAAGGCTTCAGTGTACACGCCGCCTGTGATCGGCGCCGGTGTGGATTCCACTTCCTGACCGGGGCTAACCTGCTGGAGGATCAGGAGGACCCCCACAACCAGACCAGTGATCAATATGATGAGTAACTGCCATCTGAATTTTTTCATAGTCTTAAGATAAAAGGGGCAACCCTCTTGGCGAGTTGCCCGATATGTTCAAGTGAGATTAGAAATTTCGCCAGGTGAATCCAAAACAGCCCGGATTAACCGCCTATTGACATGACGGTAAGCAAGGTCAGGATGAAGAAAACGATGCTTAAGCCAATCGTGATCCAGAACAAGACCTTCTCGATGCCGCGCCGTTGGGTATAGACGCCGCCGGCATCAAGACCGCCACCCGTCAACCCCCCTAAGCCAACACCCTTGCTTTGCAGGATGATGCTCGCGATCAGGGCAATTGACGTTATAATCAGTGCGATACTAAAATAATTTGCCACAGAACCTCCTTTTAACTGGATTGATTATACCCATAACCTGAAAAAACCGTCAACCCAATGAATGAAATCAAAATCGCTCTCCACATGCACACCCGCTACTCTGATGGCAACGCCAGCCATTCAGAGCTGACGGCCATTGCCGCCAAGGCCGGTTTGGATGGCATCATCACCACCGATCACAATATCTGGGTCAAGGGCATTGAGGGATATTATGGCGAGGGCAAAAGCCGGGTGATGCTGCTGGTCGGCGAAGAGGTCCACGACCGGACCTTGGAGCCGCCGGGCAACCACCTGCTGGCCTTCGGCGCCCAAAAGGAACTCTCGCCTTTTGGCCGGGAGCCGCAGCGCTTGATTGACCAGATCAAAAGGAATGACGGGCTTTCCTTCATCGCCCACCCCATTGAAGACCCGTTGGAGCGCTTTGGCGAGAAAGCTTTCAGTTGGCGCAATTGGGACGTTCAGCAATTCACCGGCATCGAACTTTGGAACCAGATGAGCGAATTCAAGAGCGTTTCCCCCACCCTGCTTTCAGCCGCCATCAACGCGCTCTTCCCAGCCCGGATGACCCTGGGACCGCTGGAACGCACGCTGATCCTATGGGATGAATTAATCGCCAGCCAAAAGCGGAAGATTGTCGCCGTGGGCGGGGTGGACGCTCACGAATTGGTCAAGAAATTCGGACCTTTCAGGGTCAAGCTCTATCCCTATCTGCACCAGTTCAAAAGCATCACCACCCACCTGCTGATCCCCAAACCTCTGACCGGGTCCTTCCCGGAGGATCGCCGGATGGTGCTGGACGCCCTCCGCGCAGGTCACTGCTGGGTTGCCTATGACCTGCCGGCCCGCACCGACGGGTTCCGTTTCCAAGCCGATAACGATGAGGGCACTTTCATGATGGGCGACCGGGTCTTCATCAAACGCGGCCTGACCCTCCAGATCCGCCTGCCCCAAAAAGCCAACTGCCGCCTGATTAAGGATGGCAAAGTCATCAAACAATGGGAAAACCGCGAAGTCGCCACCCACATCACCACCGAACCCGGCGTCTATCGGGCTGAGGCGCTGATCCCCTTCAAGGGCAAAATGCGGGGCTGGATCTTCTCAAACCCCATCTATGCCTGGGCTTAACGCCCACACCTTATATTCACCTGCTTGAATTATTATTAAATAATGACTGATCAAAAAATTCCAAAGGCCATCCTGGCAGTGAGAAAGCCACGCGGGAGGCCAGAATGAGTATAATTACGCTGGATAGATAATGATGAAACTGATTTTAGATTTGATTGAAGAGCATCTGCGCGCGTTGTTCGAAGACGCCCTTTACAAGCTCACCCCTAACTCTGACGGCCCGTTCAATTTGATCGAGCAGTTGTCCACGACCATCCTGATCAACACCGTGGAAAATAACAAGGGCATTGTTTATGCCCCTGACCGCTACCGATTCCTGATCCCGGAAGACCAGATGCCCGGCTGGCGGGCGCAACAGGACCTGCTCAACCAGCTCACCTATGAACTGCAATCCCTGGGGAAAATGTACGATTTTAATTTCCTGACCACCCCGGAGATCACACTGACCAGCCACCCGGACCGGTCAAACTCAAAGGTCATCATCCAGGCGGAGCATTCGGCGCCTGTGCCCGACCTGCCCGACACGGCCGCCATGGAACAGCCCCAGCCCACAATCCCCTTGCCGGCCATTCCCGCCAATGCCTTTCTGGTGGTGGGCGGCCGGACCAATTACCCGCTGGATAAACCGGTGGTCAATATCGGTCGCCACTCCGATAACGATCTCATTCTGGATGACCCCCATGTCTCCCGCCATCACGCCCAGCTCCGCGCGATCAACCGCCGTTATGTGGCTTTTGATGTCGGCTCCACCAGCGGCATCCTGCTCAACGGCAGGAAAGTCACCCAGGCGACGCTCCGGCCCGGGGATGTCTTGCGCGTTGGGATGGTCAATCTGATCTACATCCAGGATACGACAGCTGAGCAGCCGACCTCGGCCTTCTACGTCGATTCGGAAGATCCGCCTTTCGGAGATAAACACCCATGAACGCCTTGTTATTATTCATCATCCGTCTGATCACGCTCCTTCTGCTCTACCTCTTTATCGGTTGGATCGCCTACACCATCTTCATGGACCTGCGGAAGACCAATCAACCCGAAAGCAAGGTCAGCGTCACCCCCATCACCCTGATCCAGGCGAATGATGATCTGGGCGAGTCCCGCCAGTTCGTGGCGCAGGAGGTCCTCATCGGCCGCGATCCGGCCAACCCCTTCTATCTTGAGGACGGCACCGTTTCTGTGCGCCATTTGAAATTGACCTTTCGCAATCAGCATTGGTGGGCCGAAGATCTCGAATCCACCAATGGGTCCTATCTGAATGGCGATCAAATCCTATCCCCCGTAATCCTGACCGATGGCGACGAGCTGCGGCTTGGGCAGGTCGTGCTCACCGTCAGGATCAATTAATCGAAACTATGGAGTAACTCATGAATGACATCCCCGTATTGGCTGTGATCGGTGGCTCTGGATTATATGAATTTGAAGACATCACCGATGTTGAAACCCTTGAAGTTGCGACCCCCTATGGCAACCCCAGCTCCCCCATCACCATCGGGCGGATCAAGGGTAAAAAGGTCGCCTTTTTGGCGCGGCATGGCATAGGCCACACCTTTTCTCCCAGCGATGTCCCCTACCGGGCAAACATCTATGCCCTGAAATCCCTGGGAATCAAACGGGTCGTCAGCGTCAGCGCCTGCGGCTCCCTGCGGGAAGCCTATGTCCCCGGCTACATCGTCATCCCGGACCAGATCTTCGATTTCACCCACAAACGAGAGCGGAGCTTCTTCGGCAAAGGCTTGGTCGCCCATGTCAGCGTGGCAGAACCCTTCTGCCAATCGCTCTCGGATACGCTGGAAGAAGCCGTCAAGGCCAATGACGCCCTCTATCACCGCGGCGGCACTTATATCACCATTGAAGGCCCGCGCTTCTCCACCAAGGGCGAATCCCGTCTCTACCGTCAGTGGGGGCTGGACATCATCGGCATGACCGCCGCCCCGGAGGTCTTTCTCGCCCGTGAAGCGGAGATGTGCTACACCACGATGGCCCATGTCACGGACTATGACGTTTGGCATGTGAACGAAGCGGCGGTGACCGTGGAAATGGTGATCGAAACCCTGCAGAAAAATATCAAACTGGCCCAGAACACCATCCGCACCATGGTCGATCTGATCGACCCGGATGCCGACTGCGCCTGTGAGGACGCCCTGAGCACCGCGGTCATCACCCATCCCAGCGCCATTGAACCCGAAAAACGCCAAGAAGTGGATTTGCTGGTCAGGAAGTATCTGGATTAACCGTGGATCGTTTATTTCCCATCCGCGAAGAGGATTCCCAGGTCAATAAGCTCCAGAGCCGCCTGCTGGTCATCGCTGCGCTGCTGGTGCTCGCCCTGGCGATCACCCTGACGATCAGCCCTGCCGTGCGCTATCACACCGGCGGTGAGGATTACCGCTGGTCGCACTGGCTCGGTGTTCTGGGCTGGTTCGCGGTTTTCACCGTGCTGAACAGGCAGTCCAGGCGGAAACTCCCTCACCGGGACCCTTACCTGCTGCCCATTGTGGCCGCCCTGACCGGGATCGGCCTGATGATGATCTGGCGGCTCTATCCAGACCTGGGCCAACGCCAAACGATCTGGCTGGTCCTTTCGGGCGGGGTGGTTTTCCTGGGTTTGGCCTATCCCCAGGTCCTGACCTATCTGAAAAAGTACAAATACATTTGGCTGGTCCTTGGCCTGATCCTGGTCGGCCTGACGATCATCTTCGGGCAAAACCCAAGCGGGTCAGGCCCGGCTCTGTGGCTGAAAATCTTTGATTTCTATTTCCAGCCCTCCGAACCGCTCAAACTCCTGATGGTCGTCTACCTGGCGGGTTTTTTCACCGACCGCTTCATCCTCAAGAAAAACAGGCTTGCGCCCATCTTCCCCACCCTCGTTGTGGTTGTCATGGCGCTGGCATTGCTCATCTCCCAAAAAGACCTCGGGACCGCGATTATCTTCCTGGCGCTTTACCTCCTGATGCTCTATTCGATCAACGGTAACCGCTGGGTGATCTGGGCAACACCTTTGGTCCTGCTCATTGCCGGCACAATCGGCTATCTTTTCATTGATATCGTCCACATCCGCCTATCGACCTGGTTGCACCCCTTCGCCGATCCAAGCGGTAGTTCCTACCAGATCATCCAGTCCATGATCGGGATCGCATCCGGCGGCACTCTGGGCACCGGACTGGGCATGGGCAGCCCTGGACTGATCCCGGTGGCCGTTTCCGATTTCATTTATGCCGCCATCGGTGAAGAGCTGGGCCTGGTCGGGCTGCTGGTGGTTGTCGGTCTGATTGCGCTGCTCGTCTACCGGGCCGTCAAAATCGCGAATCAGTCCACCGATATTTTCAACCGCTATCTGGCCAGCGGGATCGCCTATTATTTTGGCTTTCAGAGCATCCTGATCATCGGCGGCAACATTGGCCTGCTCCCCCTGACGGGCGTCACCCTGCCCTTCATCTCCTACGGCGGCTCATCCCTGCTGGTTTCCTTCATTGCCCTGGCGATCTTGCTGACGATCAACGAAGCGCCGCAGGAAGGATCCAACACCCAGCCCGCCCCCCGCAATCCAAAAACCAACTGGTCTGCGATCATCCTGGTCGGCTTTCAGGTCCTCGAATTCCTGGTCAGCAGCCTTTACGGCTTTTGGTTTAAAGACGCTCTCATCGCCCGCCCGGAAAACCCCCGCTGGGCCATCGCGGACCGCTTTGTCCCTCTCGGCGATATCGTGGACCGGAATGGACAGGTCATCGTCAACAGCACAGGTGAGATTGGCGAAATCACCCGCGCGGCGGTCTACCCCGCCCTTTCACCCATTGTGGGCTATACCAACTCCATCTACGGCCAGACCGGGATCGAAGCCTCGATGTACCCCTATTTGCGCGGCCTGGTCGCGGAACGCGATCTGAAAGCCGCCACTCTTGAATGGGTCAATAACCAGCCCCCCGAAGGATTAGACGTCCGGCTGACCCTGGACCTGGGCATCCAGCAGACCGCGGACGAGCTACTGGGCGATAGCCGCGGGGCTGTGGTCCTGATGAATGCTGAGACGGGTGAAATCCTGACCATGGCATCCCACCCCTATTTCAACCTGGAGACGCTGGAGGAAGATTGGGCGTCTTTCAGCGATGAAGAGAACGGCCCCTTGGTCAACCGGGCGACCCAGGGAACCTACCCCATCGGGAGCGCACTTTTCCCCTTCCTCTTGGCCGATCAGATCGATATCACTTCCAGTTTCGCCCGCCCGGAAAGCATCCTCCCCAGTCTCTCCATCGGGCCGCAATGCGCCACCCTGCCCCAAACTCTGGACTGGATGTCCATTGTGACCCACGGCTGCGTGAACGCCCAGGCGGACCTGGCCGCCTATACAGGCTTGAATCCAGTCCAGAACCTCATCCAGCGCCTGGGCTTCTATTCCAGCCCGAACCTGCGGCTAACCGTGGCGCAATCCGCCCAAACCGGTGTGACCGATGAACGGGCGTTCTTCCGGGGCGAGGACCTGCTGGTCAGCCCGCTGCAGCTCGCCATCGCAGCCAGTTCGCTCTCCAATGACGGCACACTGCCCGCCCCCCGGATCGTGATCGGCTATGAAAATCAGGATAATCGCTGGGTGACCCTGCCCAAATTGGACAGCAGCAGTGCAGCTTTCACCGCGGACCGGGCGGGTCGCCTGACAACGCTCTTGGAAAACGACGCTGCCCTTCAATGGCAGGTCACTTCAACCACGGAGACCGAAGAAGGCGAACCGGTCACCTGGTTCATGGCCGGCTCCTCCGCCAACTGGCAGGGGCAGCCTTTTGTCGTCGTGGTCGCTCTGGAGGCAGAGGCACCGGAGCAGGCCGCCGATCTTGGGTTGACCCTGCTCAACAGGGCCATGAACCTGACCTCAAACCATTAATTAAAAAGAAACGGACTGCTCACTCAGAACAGTCCGTTTTTGGATCTCTCAGATCACTTTGACAAACCGTCGTTTCCCGACCTGGATCACAGCTTCCTGCGGGATCGCCATATAGGGGTCGGCTGCTGCCTCGCCGTCAATCTTGATGCCCTTCTGGTCGATCAGCCGCCGGGCCTGGCTCTTGCTCTTCACCAAACCGCTGTCCACCAAAATATCCAGCAAGACCGACTCCTCCGCGGGGTGAAATTCCGGGATCTCATCGGGCAGATCCCCTTTTTGAAACAGATTGATGAACTCTTTTTGCGCGTGTTCGGCGGCGTCTTCACCAAAAAAGGCGGAAGTGATCTCTTTTGCCAGCTCCATCTTGGCATCCCGCGGGTGCAGCGCGCCGGATGCCATCGTCCGCTCGAAGGCTTCGATCTCGTCGTTGGTCCAGCGGGTCACCAGCCGGCTGTAGCTGCCCATCGCCTTATCGGGGATGCTCATCACTTTGCCAAACATATCCTCGGGCGTGGTTTCGAGGGGGATGTCGTTCCCCAGCGATTTGCTCATCTTCAGCTCGCCATCCGTCCCGGGCAGGATCGGCAGGATGATGCCGATATTCGGCTTCACCCCAAAATAGGCCATGATCTTCCGGCTGGCGGTCATGATGTTGAACATCTGGTCCGTCCCGCCCACCTGAACGTCCGTTTCCAGTTTGTAGGCGTCGTAGCCCTGCATGATGGCATAGAACAGCTCGTGGAAGTACACCGGCTCTTCATTGTCCCAGCGCTTGCGGAAGTTTTCGCGGGTCAGGAACTGCTGAATGGTGAAGTTGGAAGCCAGGTAGATCATGTCCTTGAGCATCAATTCGGAAAGCCATTCGGCATTGTAGCGCAGCTCAGTCTTTTCCCGGTCCAGGACCTTGAAAGCCTGCGCGGCATAGGTCTCGGCGTTGGCCTGGACCTGCTCCTGTGAGAGCTGGGGGCGCAGTTGATCCTTGTCAGAGGGATCGCCGATCAGGGAGGTGTAAGTGCCGATGAGGAAGACCACATGGTGGCCCAATTCCTGAAACTGGCGCAATTTGCGCATGGTGACGGTGTGCCCAATGTGCAGATCGGGCTTGGTCGGGTCATACCCGCAGTAGACCCGCAGCGGCCGGCCTTCTTTTTCGGCCAGGATTAAGCGCTCCCGTAGTTCAGCCTCCATCATTTTGCGGGTGGTGTCATCACCATAATCCGTCCCGCGCATCAGATACGCTACTTGTTGGTCAATGTTCATCGTTACCTCCTCAAACGAACACTTGCACAAAAATGAATCCGGACAAAAATAAAACGCGCCCGTCAATCAAGGCGCGCTCTTTTGCCCTCGACGGGTGTTTCTCTTAGTTATTGGCGTAATAATAGAATTTTGGTGCTCCCATATCCCTATTATAACGAAAAATTCGAGAAAATAAAGGCCTTTCACCCGCCAGGCCGCTTTAATCAAACCATAACCCGGCTGAAAACGCCAAATTTAACAAAGCTGATATAATTCAACCTGGTGTGCCATGAACGAACCGGTATTAGTCCTTAATGCAAACTTTCAACCCATCAATATCACCTCGACGTACCGAGCAATTAACCTGGTCCTGGCCGAGAAAGCCACCCTGGTGATGAATGGTAGAGGATATATCCACTCGGTTTCACAGGCCTTCCCCCTGCCATCCGTCATTCGTCTCAACCGGATGGTCAAACGCCCCCGCTCCATCGTCAAACTGACCCGCAGGGAGATCTTCCGCCGAGATAATTTCACCTGCCAATACTGCGGGCGCAAGGTCAGCAATCTGACCATTGACCATGTGATCCCCAGACACCTGGGAGGGGCCACCACCTGGCAAAACGTGGTGACCGCCTGCTCCCGCTGCAACCACCTCAAGGGCGGAATGACCCCCGCACAATCCGGCATGTACCCGCTCAGTACCCCCCAGGTGCCGCCGAGCACCGCCGCTTATCTTTTTGGCAGGCATTTGAACCAAAATCAGGAATGGCAGGAATTCCTGATCGGTTGGTAAACAATATGAGCGGTAGGGCCAGTTAGTTTATTCCCAAAGCCATCAAATCTTCAATAAATTACATTCTTTTCAATGAAAAAGTCTTTCCTGAAAAATCAGGCTTTTATGTCCCAATCTGTTGTTTGTATTTAAGTAAGACCGAGAAAAATCATTTTCAACATCCGATTTTATGAAATAGATCGTTAAAAAAGCCATACATACAATGGAGAAAACCATGGTAAACTAGAGTGTATATAGCCGCAGCCATCACCCTTCTGGGGGGAAAAGTTGGCAAAAAAATCAAACATAGAATTTCGGGAATATTCATTCAGGAGGGTTGTAATGATTGGTTCAGAAAAAAAACGTAAAGTAAAATCTATCAGTTTGATCATCTTGGCTGTGACAGGTTTTGCCACCTTAGGCTGTAATTTATCCAATGCGGAAATTTGGGGTGCGAGTCGAATATTGGAAGATGATGAACGTGAAATGGTTGTCAATACTGCAGCTGCAATAAATCAGGAGGCAACCAACAGGGCTGAACCTCCCGTGAGTGAAGAAGCTCTTGAACCAAATAATGCATTAGAATACTCATGGCAAATGGGAGTGCGCTGCATCGAATCGCCAGGAAATGATCCATGTCCACTGGAAGCCTGTATCCCGGCTAGTGATCAATACAATGCAGTTTTAGAGAAAACTGTGGAATTATTTGGCAAAGCCAATCCGGATAATTATGAATGTGGCGCAGATTTCCGTTTTACGAACAATTCTGGTATGAATTTACTTATCTGGGCTAATTCTGTTAGCAATGAAGATGACCTAATTACTATATTTCCGTGGAAAGTGGCAAAGGACGATATTATTGAAGAACATAACTACACTTTTTTTAGTCGCCATGAGGGTGTCGTAACATACCGGAATATCACTGATTTTTATGTCTTGTACGATAATCCACACTGTGAGTGGATTCAATATGGTGATCCAGAATTAGGAAAGTTTGCCGTTGAGTTGATGAACCCGTGTGGGGATTGATTTCAGGACTTGAATTAAATATATACCGGAAATCCGAAAATTTATGCTTGGATATTCCTTTATATTTATTTTTGTGATTCATTACAAATCGATATCAGCGGTTTTACCACTGCTATACCTGGAGCAAGCTCACGGAGGATTTCGCAAAGGCAAATGGGTTCACATCTTCTTTAACCAATGGACCTGCACTACAAAAAATGCGTTATTCTACTTTGTAAATAAATGACCCATCGGTGGTTCCAAGAATCAACTTAATAACATGAAAAAATAAATCATCTAGTGGTATTGAGATTCCTTTTAATAGAGCAAACTCACACGGTATTACGTGTACATATTACGGAATGGCTTGGTCATTAGTCGGCTAAGAACATCAAACCGATACAGGAAGCTGTACGGTATTCAATTTTGCTAACAAGTAAAAATTCTGACCTGAGGTAATTCCAATGTCCCCCTGGGATAAGCCCTTTTCGCTTGCTATACTCAAAATAATCTGACAACTTAATTATTCTTTCAATCCTTAGTCGGACTCTACCAGCTGGATGCGCACGTCAAGAGCGCGTAAGCACGAGTGTCTGGCTTTTGTTTTTAACACTTACCCGGAGGATCTATGACGATATTAATCCCGGATATAGAAACTTTATCGGTTGGTGCAGTAAAAAAGAGTTTAATTCAAACAGGTTACCTTGAACCATTTATATCTGAAAATGATAAACAGCATTCTTGAGACGGCTGTGGAAACATCCAAGTTCACAAAAAGAAAGAAAAAAAGAAAATATTTTAGGACGGGTAGCGGTTCAAGTTGAAGGGGGTTGAGAAAAGATACATTTAAAACCCTATCCAATATTTAAATATTGGAAAGAGGCGGGTGGGTTCCGCTTGTAACCCACCCGGGATTTATCCTTTTGCTGCTTATCCTAAGCATAAAAAAACCCGCTTCATAAGTTGTAGTTTTCTAACTCACCCCACCTTTGACCCATCCCCCATACACAAATCCCCATTCACCAACCCAAAAACCGCCTTGCTCAGGCGGTTTTGGGTTCTAGTGGAGATGGCGGGAATCGAACCCGCGTCCGAAAGATTCGACCCTCGAATATCTACGAGTGTAGTTGGCCTATTGAATCTCGCTCCAGGTTAGCCAGCCAACGAGGCCGACCCTTTCGCCAGCCGTTAGGACCCGAAAGCCCTTCTTTCATGCATTTAACGGCATCCTGCATGGCATCCTGACTTTGTGTCGCCACACTCATGCCCGGCCAGGAAAACGGACGATGAGGGACGTGACCTCTTAGGAGATCAGAGCTCTTAGCTCACAGCTTAGGCTGCGAGGGGGAGAGCCGCGTATTCAGTGCGATTGGCACTTAATGGGTGTACTGAGTTAACGAGGTCGGTACCTCTCGACTCGCAATCCGGGACCAGCCTCTCCCGTCGAAGCCAGTCATCCCCGAATGGACTCGTATTATACACGAAAGCTGTTAACGCTGCATAAGAAAAAAGGCCGCTCCGGATGGGGCGGCCTCTGTCTTACTTGGGAACGCTACTGGTGAAATTACTCAGCAGCAGGTTCGATCTGGGCCAACTGGTCGGCCAGAATGCCATTAGCGACCTCATTGAAGTCGGTCAAGGTGGTGGCAACGTCCAGGGTGGGATTATCAACAATGGCAGCCATCACGGCTTCGATTTCATCGCGGACGAAGTCATAGCCAGGAACGTTGGGTTCGGCAATACCATATTCGAGCATGTCGAATGCGGTGGCATAGGCCGGATTGGTAGCGAAGAAGTCGGTCATCTGATCAGCAACACTCGCCCGAGTCGGGAAGTACATGCTGGCCTTCGCCCAAGCAGCCTGCGGATCGGGACTGGTGTAGTATTTCAACCAAATCCAGGCAGCCAACTGGCGTTCGGGGGTGGACTTCGGAATGCTGACGCTGGCGCCGTAGATGTTCTGAACGGGATCGCCGGTATGCGGCAGGGCAGCCACAGACCAATTGAAGTTCGCGCCTTCAGCAACAGCGGTGTCATAGTAGGGCAGACCGGAGGATGAACCAACGGTGAAGAGCAGCTTGCCGGCGCCGAAATCGGTCTGGTCGCCGTAGGATTCGGTCACGAGTGTGGCACAACCATCGGCGAAGAGGCTCTGAACGAACTGCCAGGCTTCAATCGCAGCAGGATCATCGTAGGTGAACTGATTGTCATCAACACTGAAGACATTGCCACCGAAAGCGAAGGTCCAGGAAGCGAAGCGGGAAGCATCAATTGAAAGTTCATAACCAATGCTGCCTTCAGCAGTTGCGCCGCTGTAGGGGGTGGTAGCTGCTGCGCAGGCCATTTCCTTGAATTCTTCAGGAGTGGCGGGAGGAGCATCATAACCCAACTCGTTCAGCCAGTCCATGTTGTAGTAAAGAACTTCCATGGAGCGGTTTGGCGGCAGACCCAAGCGGGCATTGCCAAAGGTCGGGTAAACGTCCTGAGCAAAGAAACCAGGGAAGAAATCATCCTGGTCTGCCTGGGGCATACCCCAGGTGGGGTCGTCAATAATCTCGTTCATGTCCCAAAGGGCATCAGCGAGTTGGTAGGTCGCGGCCTGGTTCTGATAGGCCACCACGACGTCCGGAACCTCAGGCGTATTGAGGATGGGGAGCATCTTGGTGAAGATATCACCATAACCGCCGGCGTATTCAGCCGTCAGCGTGATGCCGTATTCGTTGGTGGCGTTGAATTCATCAACAACCTTCAACAATTCGGTCTCACGGTCGCCACTATGCTGATGCCAGAAGGTGATTTCAGTTGCAGGAACGACTTTTGACCAATCTACGGTGTCCGTTCCGCCACCAGTCTGCTGGCAAGCAGCTAGAATCATTGCAGAGATGATGACCACTGCAAAGATCCAATAACTGTGCTTCTTCATATCTTATGCCTCCGTTAATAGGATTGAATAGAGAGAAATTTGATAAACGCGGCCAAAATCAGCCCCGTGATATCTATGTGAGTAAATAGGCATCAGGACAGAAATTATCCTTTCAAACCTGTTGTTGCAATTCCTTCGGTGAATTGCTTCTGAGTGATGAAATAAATGACCAAAATCGGGAGCAGCGAAATCACCGCGCCCGCCATCAACAAGTGAGTCTGCGGGCCTGCTTCCTGAACAAAGGTCCACAGGCCGACCATCATCGGGCGCCAGGTGTCATTTGTGGTGACCAGCAGCGGCCAGGTAAAAGCGTTCCAGGAAGCCGTAAACCCAAAGAGGAGCACAGTCATAATGGGCGCCTTGCTGATCGGCAGAACAATCTGAACCAGAAAGCGGGTGTGATCACAGCCATCAATCCTGGCCGCATCCCAAAGGTCCTTGGGCACCTGAGAAAAAAACTGTTTGAGGAGGAAGATGCTGAAAGCATTGGCGATGAAAGGGACGGTCAAAGCCCAATAGGTGTTCAGCCAGGTGCCTCCCGGAAGCGGAACGATTGCGCCGCGGATCATCAGGAAGTTTGGGATCCAGGTGACCGATTCGGGCATCATCATCGTCGCCAGGAACAAACCGAAAATCAGGTCACGCCCTTTGAATTCTATCCGGCCAAAAGCGTAACCGGCTAAAATTGAGGTCACCAGCAAACCCGCCAGGGTGCCGACTGTAACGAGGACGCTGTTGATGAAATACTCCCCAAATTTTGCCGTGCTCCAGGCTTGCACAAAATTTTGAAATTGGGGAACCCTGGGAACAAGCTGGCGGTTGATCGTTTCACCCAGAGACATCAGGGAGGTTGAAATCATCCAAAAGAAGGGGAAAATAGCGACCAAAGCGCCAAAGATCAAGACGATATAAATCAGTATTCGACCAATAATCCTTCCGGCCTGACCTTTATGGCTGACGGAACGAGTCGAGACTGAACCAGAAAGGTTAGCCATAGAAAACCCTCTCTCCCATGATCTTGTTCTGCACGAGGGTCAATCCCAGGATCACGAGGAACAGGACAATCGCCTGAGACGTTGCAACGCCATACATATTTGCTTTATAGAATGAATCAAAGATCCGGATGCTTGCAGTAATCACCGAATCCTGAGCAGAGGGCACCCGAAGCACATAGATATGATTGAAAGCCTTGAAGGTGCCGATGAATGCCACTAGGGAAAGGTAAAAAGTGACAGGTGAAAGCAGGGGCATGGTGATATAACGGAACATGTGGAACCGGTTTGCCCCGTCAATCTCAGCCGCTTCATACACTTCCTGCGGAATGTTGCCGAGGCCCGCCAGGAAAATGACCGCATTGTAACCCACATAGGTCCAAATGCCAAAAAGTATGATCGTAACCAGCGCCAGACTGGGGCCTGCCAGGAAGCCCTGCAGGTTCAAACCGAGCAATTCGGATACCGGGTTGGGTTCAAACCGCCACTTCAAGGGGTCCATACCGAAAAAACCCACCACCATATTGGCGATGGATGTCTCTCTTGAACTGAAAATGATCTGGAAAACCACAGCGGTGGAAACAGTGGGCGTGATGTAGGGTAAAAAGTAGATCATTCGGAAGATCTCTTTGCCCTTGATATTCTGGAAGAGAATATAGGCCAGGACCATCCCCAGGATGATCTCGAGGGGGACAGTCCCCAGAGCATAGTAAAGCGTGATAATCAAAGAATTGAGAAAGTTCGAGTTTCCTGCGGCGATCATCCGTCCCCAGCCCGAAGTCAGCACGAATCCGCCAGCGATCAGGATCACAGACGCAAGCAGCCGGGCCGGAAAGCCGCCGGCCTTGACCGACCGAAAGGCTTTATTCCAAACATTGTAAGCTAGGACAAACAGCCCGATCCCGGCCAAGAACATCAGAAAACCGGTGAGATCTCCAAAGATGTCAAAATAATGTCCCAGTCCCACAAAGCTGCCGCGTCGAACGCGCCAGTTGAACATGCTCATGTAGAAAGAATATACGATGGGAAAAAGACCAAACAGGAAAATAATGATAAATGCCGGCAGGATGTATAGGAATCCAGTTCTTTGCTCCCGCTGCTTCAGCCACTTAATGCCTCGCTGCGGTTTCGTGGACTCCCCCAGCGGTGACGTTGTTCTTGCCAAGTTCTTCTCCTAGGAAAACCATTAAGATGTTTCAGGGACTTCGCAACTACCCCTTTATTATAAACAAGGAATCATTCAATGGCAAAGGTTTCCGAAACATTTAAGATATATTAATCACTCTTTAACCCCGGACACATACCCGAGAATGGTCGTCGGATATTCGTCCGTTACCATCAGAAAGCCCTCTCCCATCCGCACCAAACCCTCCCAATTGAACGATTCTTCGCTATCCAATTGAAGGTAAATGGGCGCAACGTCTAATAAAACGATGCCGCTTGCTGTGACCTGCATCTCAACAATTCGCTCAACCTGCTCCGCGGTCTGGTGGGTTTGGCCGATGCCATAGCTCAGAGCAATCTGGTCATCACCAGACTTGAGCTTGGTGTCGCCCGGGTAAAAATAATTGAACGCCCAAAAAGAGCCATCTTCAGCCGCTGCCGCCGCGTCCGTCACCCGGTATTCAATGCTCGGGAATTCAACCGTGCCCAGGGGAGTCAGGTCCAGATCGAAGACATGGGCAAGCGGCTCGGGGTTCACATGGATGCCGTTAGCTTCATAAAAAGTATAAACTTTTTCCCCGAAGATCACGATCGTCTCGTCCGTCAGATTGCTCAGGTCCGCTTGAGGCGGGATTTCCTGCCGCGATTCGGGATCCAGCACGATTTTAGAGCAGTCCTCCGAGACTGCGCCCCTTAAGATGTAGCCCAGCATGCCGCCGGACTGCCGGGTTTCCACCGTGACGTAAACCACATCCTGATCGAAAGCGATCGCCTCAAAACCTTCGAAGCCGCTCAAGGCCTTCGGCAGACCGGCCGTGTCAAACACAATCTGTTCAGGGTTGATGGGCGCCGCTGACACGCCGTCCAAATAAGCGCTGAGGGTGGCCTTGTCAATCGAAAACACCCTGCCCACCCCATCCACCTGGAACTGGTCGGGGAATTGGGGCAGCAGGATCAGCTGATCCCCGCACCAGGCCATCCCTGAGACCTCCGCCTGCGAGAATGCCACCGGGCCTGAGAGTGCAATCTGGGTGACGGGCTGTTCGGCAATCGTGGCAAGACTAACAGCTTCCGGCGTCTGACCGACCTGGCAGCCGGAAAGTAACATCAGTCCAATGGCGCCAATCAACAAGATAGAAAAGTTTTTGTTTTTCATCATGACCCTGACTCTCATTCTCGGCTTTTAGCCAAATGACTCACAGGCCTCAATTCAAGTCAAATACGGCTGTGACCGGGTCATGGTCGCTGAAGCGGCTTTGATAGTCAAATTCGCTGTTGATATGCAGGACATCGTATTCAACCAGCTTCTCCAGCATCTGCGCGCTGACCAGGATCTGGTCCAGGGTTTGGCTGTTGCCGTCATAGATGTAGGAATACTGCTCCTCAACGGGCAGCATATTGACCAGGTCGGTCAGAATATCACCCTGCAGCAGCTCAAGCGGGGCAGAAAACTGGAAATCGTTCAGGTCGCCCATCACGACGATGTTCGCCTCGGGGTCCACAGCCAGCATCTCTGCCACGAAGTCATGCACAACCTGGGCCTGGAGCAGGCGCTGGGTTTCTGAAGTCAGCACCGGCGGCTGTTCATCGCCAAACAAAGCCGAATCGCCGCCCTTGGAATTGAAGTGATTATTGATCACATAGAGCGTCTGGCCATTGACCTCCAAGGTCACCACCAGGGGCTTGCGGCTGTCGCCAAAGGCTGCATTGGTCGGATCAATCCGGCCGGGGTTGAGCGAAAGAGCCAGTTCCCCATCCACATCCAAAACCTCGGTAGCCGTCCGCGCGTCGCCTTCCACACCCTCTGCCAGAATGATCCCCCGGTCCAGGCGGTAGATAAAGCCCACCCGGATATTCCCGCCCGGCACGCCGCCATCCCGATTGAGTTCGGGGTCAATATCCACAAAGCCATATTCGGGGCCGCCCACGGCCAGAATGGCGTCAATAATGGCTTGATAGGTGCCGTCCGCTGAAAGCGACTGGGTGCTGGTACTGCCATCCTCATCCTGAATTTCCTGAAAGCCAATGATGTCGGGTGAAGCCATCCGATTGACGATCTGGTCGGCCAGGACCTCCGCCCGGCCCGGGTCCTTGCCGGACATATTCAGGATGTTGTAATCCGCGATCCGGATCTGCCCCGCGCCGACCGGAGCCAGCGGGCCTTCCGGTGCCAGTCCGGCCGAAGTGAAGCTCACCTTTTGGGTCGCCTGCAGTTTGTAATTGCCATAGGTGTAATCCAGCACGCCGACAATCGGGCCGTCCGCCCTGTCGCCCGTGGTCACAAAGGGGATCTGCCGCATGCCATCATCGAGGATGATGCGCTCGGGGTTGAAATCATCCGCCTGGATGACCAGGCCGCCCCGCGGCGTCATCACGCCGGCATGGGCGCCGTTATCGCCCACTACCGCGATCTCCTTATATTGGCTGGTCCCTGAAACCGCGACCGCGTCGTCCACCTGGACGCGCATCCCTTCGAGACTCTCATAAAAGTCAATCCCGTCATTCTCAGGGTCAAAGACATTCGATTGGCTGATCGAGCCATCAGCGTCATCTTCAATGACCTCCGAAGGCGGCATCCGCCCGCCCTCGCCGATGATAACCGGCTCAGGGAGTTCGTTCTCACTTGAGAGCACTTCGATGTAGGGATTTTCCAGTTGGGTGATGGTCAGTGAGGTGGACCCCACACCGCCCGGGTTCATTTCTTCCACCACAGCGTTGATCAGCACTTCATCCCCGGCCTTCACGCCGGGAACAAGCGATTTATAAACAAATATGCCTTCCGAGGTCGCCGGGTCATCATCCGGATTAGGATCTTGCATATAGAAACCATCCGCCCGAATGGCGGTCACGATCCCGTGGACGTTATAGACCGGGTGGTTCTTCAAAGGGGAGAAATGCCCGGCCCCCTGAATTTCGCTGATCTTCTCCCCTTCCGGCAGCGGCGTGGCTGGGGTCAGCCCAGCGCAACCGGCAAGGATCAAAACCGGAAGGATAAGAACGCTGAGGATTCTGGGCAATTTGGTCATGAATTCCATTCCTTCTGCTGCAATTGACTCATTTTCTGTGGTGGTGGTTTTTAGTTCAATGCGTCCATTATATCCCATCCAAAACCAGGGAGCTTGCCCGCCCCTGAATTTCAGGCCCAGGCCCCGGAGATTTGCAGTAAAATGGAGATATGGAGCTACGGATTGCAGTTGCGAAGATCAATAACGCTTTTTCGGCCAAAAGCGGTGATACCGTCGAGATCATCGAGCGGCCCAATGGCGGGCTTTCGGCCGTCCTGGCCGATGGCCAGATCAACGGCCAAAGCAACAAGGGCATCTCCACCATGGTCGGTCACCGCGTGATTGGCAACATCAGCGAAGGCGTGCGGGATGGCTCCGCTATCCGGGCCGTTTCCAGCCGGATCTACGCCGAACACAACGGGCATGTCCAGGCGGACCTGATCGTGATCAGTGCCGACATGCAATCCAACACGATCCTGGTTTCCAAGAATTCGCCCGTCCCGGTCTTCGTCGTCAGCGAAGATAAGGTGGACTGCCTCACAACGGAAAGCGAACCGATCGGCCTGCGCGCGGATAGTACGCCCGCCATCGTGGAACTGCCGATCCATCCCGGCCTGGTCGTGGTCGCCTTTTCCGATGGCATCTACCACGCCGGCCAGCAGTCCCAGCTCAGCTTTGAAATCTCAACCGCCCTCGAATCCTTCCTGGAGGAACAGGAACCCACAGCTCAGGAAATCGCCGATTTTCTGCTCAATCAGGCCATCCGCATGGATAACAACCGGCCGCAGGATGATATGAGCGTGGTCGTGATGGCCGTTTCCTACCAATCCCCGGACCAGATCCGGCGGATGAATGTGACCATGACGCTTTAACATTTTTCCTGTCCCAATTTCCCAATTTCAAATCAAGTTACGATAAAATAATCTCAGCGTCAAATGACGCGCTCTCACCATCACCTTAGGAGGAACCTATGCGTCAGAAGGTCGTGCTTGTCACCGGTGCGAACGGTGAAATTGGGCATGGACTGATCCGTTATCTCGCGGAAAACACCGAAGCCAATATCGTCGCGCTGGATGTCGTCCCTTTGGACAAATCCCTGCGTGACCTTTGCAGCAGTTATATTGTTGGGGATATCCTCGACCAGATGCTGCTTGGCCGGCTGGTCGTCGAACATGAAATCGCCACCATCTTCCATCTGGCCTCCATCCTTTCCACCAAAGCCGAATACAACCCTGAAACAGCTCACCGGATCAATGTGGAAGGGACTTTGAACCTTCTGCGGCTGGCCGTGGAACAATCCCAATGGCAGGGAACGCCGGTCAAATTCATCTATCCCAGCTCCATCGCGGCCTTCGGCATCCCCACACTCGCTGAAAAGATGAAAGCCGGGCCGGCGAAAGAAGACGAGTGGCACCACCCCACAACGATGTACGGCTGCAACAAGCTCTACTGTGAGAACCTGGGGCACTACTACGGGGCTTTTTACCGCCAACTGGCCGCGGACTGCGGCACGGCGGAGACCATCGATTTCCGCTCGATCCGCTTCCCCGGACTGATCAGCGCGGAAACGATCCCCACCGGCGGCACCAGCGACTACGGGCCGGAGATGCTGCACGCCGCGGCCCAAGGCGAACCCTATGCCTGCTTCGTCCGGCCGGACACCAAAATCCCCTTCATGGTCATGCCGGATGCTATCAAGGCCCTGGTGAGGCTGGCGGACGCCCCCCGCGAACGCATCTCGCAGATCGTCTATAATGTGACCTCTTTCTCGCTCTCCGCTCAGGATATTCACGACATCGTGATGAAAGCCTTCCCGGAGGCTCAGATTGACTTTGAAGTTGATGCCTGCCGGCAGAAGATCGTGGACACCTGGCCGGAAGAGATCGATGATTCCGCCGCCCGGCGGGATTGGGACTGGCAGCCGGACTATGACTGCGACCGGGCCTTCAACGAATACCTGATCCCGGCGATCAGAAGCCGCTATCAGAAAGTGGAAATGAAATAAGCCCAGGAACTAAAAACCGGTGGTCACACTCCGGTTTTTAATTGCTCAAATTGACCAGCCCCAACGGTTGCGATAAAATGGAACAATTAGTCCCATTTTAGCAAGGTATGGGTTTGCATGCCGATCTACGAATACCGCTGTCTGGATTGCCAAGGCGCCTTTGAACTGATCCGCCCCATCAAAGAAGCTGATGCCCATCCCACCTGCCCATTCTGCCAGGGGACGAACGTCAAACGCCAACTGTCGCTGTTCAACGCCTCCAGTGGTGGCCAATCCATCACTTCCGGCGGCGGATGCAGCGGCTGCTCTGGCGGCTCATGCAAGGCCTGTGGAGGTCAATAATGGCAAAACAATATCACCTTGGACTGATCACAGGGGGGTCCAGCGGGATCGGCCTGGCTCTGGCTAAGAAACTGGTCCAATCCGGCACGGATATCTGCATCCTCGCCCGGGATGCAGCCAAACTGGAAAACGCGAAATCGGAATTATCCAAACTCAAGAGCGTTCAAAGCCAGCAAATTTACACCCTGCAGGCTGACGTCACGGACTACGCCCAGTTGGAAAAGGTCCTGACCGATTTCGTCAGTGTGCGGGGCTGGCCGGATTTGGTGATCAACTCCGCCGGTGTGACCTACCCCGGTTATTTTCAGGAGCTGGATGTTGATATCTTCCATTGGCTGATGGAGATCAATTATTACGGCACAGTCCATGTCTTGAAAATCCTGACACCCGGGATGATCGAACAGGGATCTGGAACGATCCTGAACATCTCCTCGCAGGCCGGTTTTGTCGGCGTCTTCGGCTATTCCGGCTACAGCGCGTCCAAATATGCCGTGCGCGGTTTCAGCGATGTGATCCGCTCCGAACTCAAACCGCTGGGCATCCAGGTCTCTGTAGCCTTCCCGCCGGATACCGAAACGCCCCAGCTGGCCTTTGAAGAGCCGCTAAAGCCTTATGAGACCCGCTTCATCGCAGGGACGACCAAAGTCCAAACAGCCGATGCCGTGGCGGATGTAATCCTAAAAGCGATGGGAAAAGGAAAATACATCATCATCCCCGGTTTTGATGGAAAACTGGTCTACCGGGCGGTGAACCTGATTGGCAATCTGGTCTATCCTCTGATGGACACTATGGTCCGTACCGCCCAGAAGAAAAAAGCGAAACAGGAAGAATAAATCCTGAAGGAATTAATTATCATTTTGTTGATACGGTTTGTTCAAGCCGTATGAACAACTGCTATACCTAATACTTCCAGACTTCAACGCCCTGGACGATAATCAGCCTTCCCCCTTGGGGGGGCAAACAGTGCCGGATGAGGGGAGAAGCAAATCTTCTGCACTCAAAACTGGTGGGTTGCTGACTCACTATCTGAGGCGGGCACAGAGGCCCGCCTCTACAGTTTTTTTCGTCACTAGAGTAATACTTCATCTCACTTTCCATTAAGTCGTAGGGGTGCCCCTCCGCGGGCACCCACTTTTTTATTTCGTTACAGGGGATGACAAACTTTCTGCGAGTATACCTGGTGGGGCAGTTATTCCATCGGTCAGGCAGGGTGAGACCGCATGGCCAATGTGGGCAGCCACTATGTGAGGCAGGCCCAGAGGCCCGCCTATTACAGTTTTTGTCGTCATTAGAGTAATACTTCATTTTCCATTAAGTCGTAGGGGTGCCCCTCCGTGGGCACCCGGTGGTTATTTCGTGACAGGGGAGAACAAACTTTCTGCGAGTAAACCTGGTGGGGCAGTTATTCCATCGGTCAGGCAGAGTGAGACCGCAAGACCAATGTGAGCAGCCACTATGTGAGGCGGGCACAGAGGCCCGCTCTACAGTTTTTGTCGTCATTAGAGTAATACTTCATCTCACTTTCCATTAAGTCGTAGGGGTGCCCCTCCGTGGGCACCCGGTGATTATTTCTTGGCGGCCACTGCGGCCGCCCCACAGGGTTAAAGCCAAGCGCTTATGTTGCAATCATTCTGAATTCAGATTATCATTAGTGAAACAAATATTCGAAGAATTCCGATGACAGACAAGATCAAAACCCTCCTCAGCCGCTGGCGAACCCAGCCCACCATCGCAGAAAACGTGGTGGAATGGCGCATCCTCGCGCAAAAACCGGCTGACCTGAGGGATTACCCGCCCCAGCTCTCCCTGGAACTCAGGGCCTACCTCACTGACCGGGGAATCCCTTCCTTATACATCCATCAGGTCCTGGCCTACGAAAAGGTCCAAAACGGCGAGAATATCGCCGTGATCTCCGGCACGGCCAGCGGTAAAACCTACTGTTACAACCTGCCGGTAGTAGACAGCCTGCTGAAGCACCCCGAGGGCAAAGCGCTGTACCTCTTTCCCACCAAAGCCCTGGCGCAGGACCAGCTCGCCGGCCTGCGGGAGATGCTGCACAGCCTCAACCGCCCGGACATCAACCGGGCCAATATCTACGACGGCGATACGCCGCAACATCTCCGCTCGCTTTACCGCCAGCAATCATCCATCATCCTCACCAACCCCGACATGCTCCACACCGGCATCCTGCCGCATCACACCAGCTGGAAGGACTTCTTCACCGCCCTGCGTTTTATCGTGATCGACGAGATGCACGCCTATCGCGGCGTCTTCGGCTCGCATGTCACCAATGTGATCCGCCGGCTCAAGCGGATCAGCCGCTTCTATGGTAGCCAGCCCCAGTTCATCCTGACCTCTGCCACAATCAGCAACCCCCAGCAGCTCGCCGAAGGCCTGATCGAAAAACCCGTCAGCGTGATCGAACAGGACGGCTCGCCCCACGGCGAGCGCCATTTCCTGATCTACAACCCGCCCATCCTCGACAAAAAAACCGGCATCCGCCAAAGCTCGCTGCTGGAAGGGTCCATGCTGGCCGGTGAACTCCTGGCCGAGGATATCCAGACCATCGTCTTCGGCAAAACTCGGCGGAGCATCGAACTGATTCTGACCTATCTCCGCCAGCGGGACCCGAACGGCAATCCCAATGAGATTCGCGGCTACCGCAGCGGCTACCTCCCCCGCGAAAGGCGCGCCATCGAAGAAGGCCTGCGTCGGGGCGAAGTGAAGGGCGTGGTAGCCACCTCGGCCCTCGAACTGGGGATCGACATCGGCGGGATGGATGCCGCGGTGCTGATTGGCTATCCCGGCAGCATCGCCGCCACCCGCCAGCAGGCCGGCCGGGCCGGGCGCAAGCTCGCGCCTTCCCTCTCCGTGCTGGTCGCTTCCCCCAACGCGATGGATCAATACCTGGCGCGGCATCCCGATTACTTCTTTGGCCGTTCACCCGAACGCGCCCTGATCGCGCCCAACAATCTCCTGATCCTGCTCCAGCATATCCGCTGCGCGGCTTTTGAACTCCCCTTCCAGGTGACCGAAGGGTTCGGCGCAATCCCCGTGGAGGAGCTCCAGGCTTTCCTGGAGTTGCTGAGCAAGGGCGGCGAACTCCACCACCAGGCGGGCCGCTATTTCTGGATGGCCGACCAATACCCGGCAGCGGATATCTCCCTCCGCAATGCCACGCCCGATCAGGTCAGCCTGATCCTCAAAGGCGAACACCGCCAGGAGACCATCGGTCAGGTGGACCTGGCCAGCGCCTACTGGATGGTGCACCCGGATGCGATCTACCTGCACGAAGGGACTTCCTACCTGGTGGAAAACCTGGACCTGGAAACCGGCGTGGCTTATTTGAAGCCCGCCTATGTGGACTATTACACGCGGGCCAGCAAAGAGACCAAGGTCGAAGAGCAATCCCTGATCAAAACCGAACCCGTCACCGGCGCGCAGAAAAGCCTGGGCGAGATCCTCGTGACGAACAAGGTCGTGGGCTACAAGCGGGTCCGCTGGTTCACCCACGAGAACCTGGGCAGCGGCAAGGTGGACCTCCCCCCCAGTTTTCTAAACACGGTCGGCTATTGGATTTCAATTAATGAAGCGACCGTTGACCAGTTGAAGGATCAAATGGTATGGAACGCCGACCCGAACGATTACGGCCCGGATTGGGAGGATATCCGCCAAAAAGTGATGAACCGCGATGGCAATACCTGCCAGGTCTGCGGCGCATCGGGCAGTCAGCAGCCCCTGCATGTCCACCATATCCAGCCCTTCCGCAGTTTTGCCAGCCGGGAGACGGCCAACCAGCTGCAAAACCTGATCACCCTCTGCCCCACCTGCCACCACCTGGCGGAGACCCGCGTCCGGGTGCGCAGCGGCATGGCGGGGTTCAGCTATGTGCTCGCCAGCCTCGCTCCGCTTTTGATCATGTGCGATGGCGAGGATATTGACGTCCATTACGACCCCAACGCCACCCTGGGCGGCGGCCAGCCCACGGTGGTGCTGTTCGATAACATCCCCGGCGGCCTGGGGCTGAGCGAGACCCTCTATGACCTCCACCAGGACCTGCTGACCCAGGCCTACGAAACCGTCGCCTATTGCGAATGCGAGGATGGCTGTCCCTCCTGCGTCGGCCCGGTGGGTGAAGAAAGCTCGGGCGGCAAGCCGGAAACACTGGCATTATTGAAAGCGTTGATCGGTCATGCCTGAATGGAAATCGCTGGAAGACCAACTGAGAGCGCTGGGCGTTCAAGTGGGGAAGGACAAGCCCCTCAAGGGCAAGCGCGCCCAAAAACACCCGATTGAAAAGGTGATTTCCGGCGGATATTGGGAAATGATCTATGGGGAAGTCTTCTGCCATGAAGAGGTCTACCCCTCCGACTATATCCACGGCGCCAAGCCGCTCATGCCCAGCGACCCCATCGAAGTCCTCTGTCAATGGGCCGGAGCGCAGCAGCTCTCCCTCACAGACCTGCAAAGTTTCGTCTTTTTGGATACCGAGACCAGCGGACTGGCCGGCGGCACCGGCACCTATGCCTTTGAGGTCGGCGTAGGCCGCTTCACCGATCAGGGCTTCCGCCTGGCCCAGTTCTTCATGCGCCACCCCGGCGAAGAGCCAGCGTTGTTGGCCGGGCTGACGGCCTTCATGGACGGCATGCAAGCGGTGGTGACTTATAACGGCAAATCCTTCGATATCCCCCTGCTCAACACCCGCTACACCCTGATGGGCATGGATACCCCCTTCAAGTCCGTGGATCACTTTGACCTGCTGCCCCTGGCCCGCAGGCTCTGGAAGATCCGGTTGGAGAGCCGCACGCTGGGGAACGTGGAAAACCAGATCCTCGGCGTCGTGCGCGGCGGAGAAGAAGTGCCGGGTTATCTGATCCCGCAGATGTATTTCGATTATTTGCGCACCCAGGATGCCCGCCCGCTGGCCGGGATCTTCTACCACAATGCCATTGACATCCTCAGCCTGGCGGGGTTATTCGGCCACATGGCCTTCCTGCTGGATGATCCCCACTCTGAGCGCATCCAGCACGGCGAGGACGTTGTGGCGCTGGCCCGGTTCTTTGAATTAATGGGGGAAATTCCCGAAGCGGAAGCGCTCTATCAAAAAGCGCTCTCCACAGACCTGCCGGAAGAGGTCTATTGGGATACCGTCCAGCGTTTCTCCTTCCTGCTCAAGAGGAAAGGAGAATGGCCCGCAGCGATCGCCCTTTGGGAGCCGGCCGCCGAAAACGGCGCTCTCTACGCCTTCGAGGAAATTGCCAAATATTACGAGCACCAAATGGGGGACCTTGAAGAAGCTCATCGCTGGACCGTTGGGGCATTGACCGTCCTCAACGGACAGCATTTCCCCGCCTATGAATACCATTCCTGGCAGGAGAAACTGACCCACCGTCTGGAACGTCTGGAACGGCGTTTGGGCCGGGAAGATGGCGAATAACCTTGCCATCCGACCGGTTTTCCTATATTATTAAGCGCTCTTGTAAAATGGTATAATCGTGCTATGAACCAGGTAGAAAACTAATAATTCCTGGTTGATGAAGGAGAATTTTTTTATGTCAGGACATTCGCATTGGGCGACTATTAAACGTAAGAAAGGTGCAGCCGATGCTAAGAAGGGCAAGGTTTTTACCCGGCTGGCTCGTGAAATCGTGATCGCTGCCCGCGAGGGCGGCGGCGACCCCAGCATGAACGTTCGGCTTGGCCTGGCCATGGATAAGGCCAAAGCAGCCAACATGCCGAAAGACAGCATTGAACGCGCCATCAAACGCGGCACGGGTGACGACAAAGAAGGCGAAGCTTTTGAGGAAATCCTCTATGAAGGGTATGTCGCCAATGGCGTGGCGCTGATGATCGAATGCGTCACCGAAAACCGCAACCGGACGGTTGCTGAAATCCGTCACGTCCTTTCCCGTTCAGGCGGCGGCCTGGGCGACCCCGGCTCCGTGAGCTGGCAATTTGACCGGGTGACCTATTTCTCAATCCCCGTTGAAAGCGCTGATTTTGATACCATCTTTGAACTGGCTGTGGAAGCCGGCGCGGATGATGTCCGCGAAGATGAAGGGTTCATCGAAGTGATCGGCGCGCCTTCCAGCTTCCAGGCCATTGCCGACCAATTCAGCAAAGCCAACATCGTCCCGGACGAATCCGGCATTCGCTATATGCCCAAGCAGGAGATCAGCCTGGACACCGAGCAGACCCTCAAGGTCATGAAAACCATTGACAACCTTGAAGAGCTGGATGACGTCCAGAATATCTATTCTAATCTTGAAATTTCCGACGAAGCCGTCCAGGCCATGGAGGGCGACTAATCCGGACATGCTGGTCCTCGGTATTGACCCCGGCATTGCGATCACGGGATATGGTTTGGTGCGGACCGACCCGCGCAAGGATTATGAATGCCTGACTTATGGGGTCATCACGACCGAAGCCGGCCTTTCAGATGCCGAACGGCTGAACATCCTGTTCAATGAATTAACGCAATTGATCTTTCTCCACCAGCCTGATACCAGCGCGGTGGAGAAGTTGTTTTTCCAGAAGAACGTCAAAACGGCCATCTCTGTCGGCCAGGCGCGGGGCGTGGCGATGCTCACGCTCGCCCAGGCTCACCTGCCCATCGCGGAATACACGCCGAACGAGGTGAAACAAACCGTCTGCGGCTATGGCAGCGCAGGGAAAAGCCAGGTGCAGCGCATGGTCCAGGCCCTGCTGGGGCTGCCTGAAATCCCCAAACCAGATGATGCCGCCGACGCCCTGGCCGTGGCGATCTGCCACATCCATCACCCATCCTCCCCACCCGCCGGGATGGAGAATTGATCCCAGCTATGATCACCAGTTTTGCCAACGCCACGATAAAAGTCATCCGGAAGCTCGAACAGAAGAAGTACCGCCAGCAGAGCGGCCTCTTCTTTATCGAGGGCCTGCGGACGGTGGGCGAAGCGGTCCAGACCGGCGCGCCGATCAAAGCGCTGGTGACCGCGCCGGACCTGCTGGTCAGCGAATTTGGCCTGAGCCTGCTGGACGACCCCCATCTGAAGGACGTGGAGCGGATTGAGGTGAGCGCGGAGATCTATGAAAAGCTGGCCCATAAGGAAGGCCCCCAGGGAATCGGCGCGATCGTCAGGCAAAGCTGGCGGGACCTCGCCAGCCTTCAGGCCGCCCCCGATGATCTGTGGGTTGCGCTGGATTCCGTCGCCGACCCCGGCAACCTCGGGACGATCATGCGCACGGCGGATTCCGTCGGCGCCCGGGGGATCATCCTGCTGGGCAACGCTACCGATCCCTATGACCCGACCGCAGTCAAGGCCAGTATGGGCGCGATTTTTTCCCTGCAACTGATCAGTACCGCCTGGAAAGACTTAAAAGCCTGGCAGCAAAACCAGCAGGCCACGCTGGTGGGCACCTCCGACCACGGCGCGACCGATTACCAGCAGATCCGCTATTCCCGACCGCTGGTCCTGCTGATGGGCAGCGAACGTCATGGCCTATCCGAGGCGATGATCGCCGGATGCGACCATCTGGCCCGGATCCCGATGGCCGGACGGAGCGATTCGCTCAACCTGGCTGTGGCTACAGCCGTGATGCTCTATGAGATCTACAATCAATCCCGGAATCCGGTTAAAATAGAACCATGATCGCTTCAATCCAGGGAGAAATCACGCAAATCCTAAATAACCAGGTTGTCGTCAACCTCGACGGACTGGGGCTGTTGGTCAACGTCACCGAAGCCGCCTGCCTGAACTGCCATCTTGGGATGCAGCAGTCCTTCCACACCTATCTCGTCGTGCGGGAAGACCAACTGGCCCTTTACGGCTTTGCGACGGCGGAAGAGCGGGACCTTTTTGTCCACCTGATTGGGGTGGCCGGGATCGGGCCGAAGACCGGTCTGGCAGCGCTTTCCGCCCTTTCGCCGGAAACGGTACGCCGGGCGATCACCTCGGAACAGCCGGAAATCTTCGCCCGCGTGCCGGGCATCGGCAAGAAAACCGCCCAGAAGATCATCCTCGACCTGCAGGGCAAGATCCAGCCTTTGGAGCCATTTGAAGCCGCCAGCCGCCTGGACGATGTGGACACCGAAGTGCTGGAAGCCCTCACCGCCCTGGGTTATTCCGTGGTGGAAGCCCAGGCCGCACTCCAATCCATCGGGCGCGAAGAAAATCCGGATGTCGAAGAACGCCTGCGCAGGGCCTTGCAATACTTCAGCTAAAATGGGGTAAAATTCTCAAATCTTTGGCATTATCCTTATTTCCTATTTATCCAAGAAGTCGAAACCCGAAAAGTGCCTGAAGCCTAAGATGTAACGACCTGGGTCTGCGCCGGAGACAGGTTGGTCCGTTCTTTTGTGTTTTAATGCTATGTCTAGGTATTAAGTTAAAATTTGAGTGGATTTCTTGTTCAGATTATAATCCGGCCTGGGTAAAATAAGGCCGTTATCAACAACAAAGACTTTTGGAGCGATTTTGGCAAAAACAGTTCAGGGCAAGACCTATCAATGGCGCTTAGGCGATGCACCCATCGGCAGCGGCGATGCCGGTGAGGTCTATGCCGTCGCGTGTGTGGGCCAGCCTGAACTGTCGGGCGTCCTAAAACGGCCGGCCCATATCGCCACCGGCGGCACCATCCAGCGTCAGGCCGGTCAGATCGCCCAGGAGGGGCTGGCGCTCGCCCAGCTCGAAGGCCTGCCAGCCTGCAAAGCCCATCCCCCCCTGATCCTGGATGAGGCCCCGGCGTTCACCCAGGGCACTGCCAATTACTTCATCGTCAGCGAGACGGCCCCAGGCGAGGATATGGCAACCATGCTGGCGCGCACCCGCCTGGAAGGCATCCCCTTCCCCCGCCGGGTGATCCTGACGGTGCTGGACGCCCTCTTTGACCTCTTTGCCCGGGCGCACCGGATCGGGGTGCTCTGGAATGACGTCAAGCTCGAACACATCTATTGGGATAACGCCACCGGCGGCGTGGCTGTGATCGACTGGGGCAACGCCCAGTTCCTCGCAGAACCCAACGGTCAGCGTCGGGCGCTCCCCCGCTGGGAGGACTACCGCCAGATGGTTGATACGCTGGGCGGCTTCCTGCAGCAATCCGCGCCGGAACTTTATGAAGACCTGGGCTGGTCGGAGTTTCAGGGCGCGGAGCTGGACCTGCCGCAGATCTCCGTCCTGGCGCGCCGGATTGATTACCAGCACGAGGTGATCGCCCTGCAGGTGATGGAATATCAAGCGCTCATCCGGGTCGTGCTGAACAGCGACCCCAGCCTTGAGGGTCTCCAAAAAATCCAGAGCTACCAAAAGACCCTGCTCCGGATCGGCGCGCCCTGGGAAGCCCCGGCCGTGCTCGACTATGGCCGGCGGCTTGTGGAACAGGCGCTGGACCAGGGCGATTCGCAGGACGCCATCCGGGCCACCACGATCATTTGGGACCTCTTCGGCGAGACGCTGGACCTCTCCTGGCATCTTTTGCGGGAAGTCTTCCGCAACCCAGAGCTCCTCAGCCATGCCGAAATGGAGGCGGTGGTTCGGTCGATACTGCACGAAAATTGGGCCCAGACCCTCTGGCATCTGGCCATAATCGCCCAGGAAACCGGTCCATCCGGCTGGTGGGAGCAATTGGTCCCGGTCATCCGGCAGAAAGCCCTTGGCTCCACCACGCCCCTCCCCCTGCAAATGGCCTATTCTCTTCTGGATTGGACCCAGTCCGGCCCCTCGATCGACCCGGTGGCCAGCGCCGATCTGCACAGCACAATTGACCATTGGCGTTCAAAAGGCGCGGATTTTAAGGACAGCCCCTTTGAATATGCCCTGTTGGAAATGGCCCGCGGCCAAAACGACCTACCCCGGCGGCTTCGCACGGAGTTGAGATCCGGGTTCGCCGCAGGCGAAGATGCGATCCGGAACCTGCTGCAGGCCTGGGTGAACATGGATTGGGAAGAACTCCCCAAGGCTTTTCGCCAGGTCATCGCCTGGGACCCTGACCGCTGGGGTGTGCTCACTTCAGCCGAGGCCGTGCTTAAATTCCAGGCCTGGCTGGACCGCCTATATTCCGGTCCGGCAGATCCGCGCAACGCCGCCGATTTCCTCGCGGGCCTGATGGAAGAACGTCTGCCGCTGGAACGCCTGCTGGGCAATCCCCCCTGGCTCCAGGCCCTGCTGGAACTGCTGGCTCGAATCCGGGCCGGGGAGTACCTCGCCGATCTCCAGGCGGGGATCCAAACCTGGTGCCCCTGGCTCTCGGGTTACGAGACGATCTACGATACGCAGCCAAAGTTGGCCGCTCCCAATGCGGAATCGATCGAAAAAGTGCTGGCCCATTTCAGCCAGCATCTCAAGAATTGGTCCGATCTGGATAACGGGCTGGAAAGCGTCAGGGCCATTGCCCCTGCTTTTTACCCAGCCTGCCGGCGGCTCGCCGATGGCTTCCAGACCGTTTTCCACCTCAACGCCGACCCGGATGAGATCAAAGGCGATTGTGCAGCAGCGGACCACCCCGCCCTGGCGGAGGGCTGCGCCGTCCTCCAGGCCCTGATCGGCTGGCGGGAAGCGCTCAGGGGGCAGGATTACGACCTGGCCCTTGAGGCGCTCAGCAGCGAGTCCCACCCCGGCTGGCGGATTTTGGAACACGCCCAGACGGTGACCCGGGATTGGATCACAGCTGTTCAGCCCTGCCTGGATGCCATCTCCGCCCAGAAGGCCCAGGTCTGCCCTGGCAAGCAACCAGATTTGCAGGCCGTGCAGGATAGCTTGGCCGCAATGATCCACCAATGGGACCGGGTTTACACCACCCGGCCGCACCAATCCCTGCTCGAATCCCTTGAGGCGGAAAGCGACACGCTGCAAAAAAGCTTCTACGCCTGGCGGAATGGACTGGACCACGACCCGGACCCGATCACCCATTTGCTTTACCACAACAACCTGGAGCAGATCCGCGCCATCTCAGACACCTTCCTGAAATTGGCCCAGCGCACCCGCCAAGCCAGGTTGAGCCACAGCAATCTGGAAGGGGATGACACCCTGCCCTATGCCAAACAGGTCCAGGCGGGCGAAAGCCTGCTGGATCACCTCGCAGCCATCGAAGAACTTCTGGTTCCGGATGAAACAGCCCGCCGCTTCCCGACCTGGCAATCCACTTTTCACGCCATCACCAGCCTGCATGCCCTGGCGGAACAGCGGGAGGCCATCCTCGAAATGGATAATACGCACCCGCTCTATGCCTGGCTAATACAATCCACCCTTGCACGGGATATCTAAAAACTATTGAATTGGAAAATGACCATGGAAACCCTCTCCCTTGGACCCAATAAAGCAATGCAACTGACCGAACCGCTGGATACCTGGCTTTCGGCCGGCCTGCGGGACTTCGCCGTCCCGGAAGCAGTCGGCTCTTCTGCCCGGGTTTTCAGTCTGAACTACGCGCCTCTTGCGGGCGACTACGCGAATCGTCCTGCAATCAAGGTGATGCGACCCGATAAGACCCAGTATGCTCTGCCCCTCTTCCGAACCGAGATCCAAATTCTCGACCGGCTGAAGGATGTGCCGGGCATCACGCCCATGCTGGGGCTGGGCTATCTCAAACCGATCGAATCCCATTGGCCGGACGAGATCGCGCCGATGACCACCTCCCTGCAGCAGGCAGCCTCAGCCGCCGAACTGGCCGGCACATTTGACCTCTTCCCAGCCGACGAGAGCGAAGCGATGCTGGCGGAACTCGATGAACGCACGGCAGAAGGTTGGCTGGCCGCCATCATCCTGCCCCGCCGCTGGGAGGATAACCTCTACATGCGGGCAGACGCCGGTTATACCCGCGGTGAATTCCACCGCAGCTACCCCGTAATCGAAGCGCTGCAGGCCAGCATTCAGATCTGCGGGATTCTTGAGGCCGCCCACGAAAACAACGTGATCTACCTCGACCACAAGGTCCTGCATTACTACTGGAACGAACCCCGTCAGCAGGTTTTTGCGCTGGATTGGAATATCGGCCGCCTGATCAACAACGGCAACTCGGAAGAAGTCTACGCCTTTGACGTGCTCCAGTTCAGCGCCCGCGCCCTGCATCACCTGCTGACCGGCCGCCAGGCGCCCGGCTCAGTCAAAGTCGGCCCCAACCGGCCGGAAGAAATCCAGAACGCACCGGAAAAATATGAGCCGATCTGGACCTATGACGACCAGAAACGTCTGAGCGAGGATGAACTGAACGTTCTGGGTGATGCCATCCAGGGTAAATACCAGACCCCGTCCGCGTTGGCGGAAGATCTGCAATCCCTGTATAATCAACGGCAATCACAAAGTTAGCTTTGCGGTGAAAGGAATCTTATGCTGAAAGACCTCATCCAACGGGCAAGGACCGTTCTGGATCAACCCCATCCACCGGAGCAGGAACTGGTGGAAGTTGAAAACGCGTTAAGCGCTTTCCTGGAAGCTTTAGCCACCGAACGCATCGCCGAACCCGTCGACTTCACCGAACTCGAGCACGCCAACCGCCTGCTGCGGGAAATCCGGCGGGAGCGCTCCCGCCGCCTGGCCGAGCTGCAACATCAGGAACAAAAAGAGCAGCCCGCCCCGCCCAAAGGTGCGCCGACCAGCTCATCGCAGGCCGCGCTCAATATCTCGCCCCAGTTCGGCGATGATGACACTTACGATCCCCTCCGCAAATTCCTCAGCTCCAGCCACGACCCGGAAGCCGAAGCCGTCATGGACTCGGCCGAAGAGGCTTTTTACGCCGGCAATTACCAGAAGGCCATCCCACTCTACGAGAATGTGCTCCAGATCGAGCCGGGCTGGTCCCGCGCCAAGGAACACCGCGACGAAGCGGAAGAATTCCTGCGGACCGGGAACATCCCTTCCGTCGCCCTGCCGCCGGACGCCGGCAAGGCCTACGGCAAAGCGCAATCGGCGGCCCGTGTTTTCCGCTATCAGACCGCGCTCGACTACCTCGAAGAAGCCTTCACCAGCCTGCAGGAAGCTGGGATCAACCGCTGGCGGGAGGGGGAAGACCTGCGCCAGGACCTTGAGAACCAGATGCAGGCCCACGATGTCTATGAAGAGGGGCTGGCCCTGCTCCGCCAGGGTGATCTCCAAGGCGGCCTAGCCAAAGTGCAGACCGCAGCCAGCGCGGTTGCCCTGCCCGAATATGTGGACAAAGCCAGTGAGATCCGCAGTGATATTTCTGCGCTGGACGAGATCGCTGATGTGATGAACCTCAGCGGCAACATCCCGCCCGAAAAACTGGCGGAAGCCCGAACCAAACTGGACCGTCTTTCGATTAAATACGGCGAGATCCCCCAGATCTCCCGCCTGCGCAACCGGATGGACATCGTCCTGCCGGCCGTAACCGCCTCATTGCTGGATAAGATCAACCGGCTCAAGCGCCAGGGCGATGCGGCCACAACGCTCAAAACGGCCAAAACAGCCTATGATGGCGCAGTTGAGGCCCTGGCAACCCTGCAGGTCCTCACGCCGGACACCCCCCAGGGCAAAGCTCTCCAGGCGGAAGCCCAGGAAGCCCAGCATGAGGTGGAAACACAGGAAGAAAGCCTCAGGCGCGCCGTGCAGGCTTTGAACACCGAAAGCCGCTTCTTTCCCCGCAATGCCTACCTGATCAGCAAAGCCGTGCGCTCCCGCTTCCCGGAAGATCCGGAAGTGCTGGACCTCAAACGCCGGCTGCGCTGGTATTACGTGACCCTCTATGGCGGCGGCGGGATTGCAGGCATCCTGCTGATCCTCGCCCTGTGGTTCGGCGGCCGCGGAATCACCACGGCCGTGCATAACCGGAATTTGGCGCTGACCCCGTCCCCCACCGTGACGGCAACCATCACCCAGACGCCGACGATCACCCCCACGCCAACGATCACCCCCACGCCTACGCCGGATAGGACGGCCACCCCGCAGTACACGCCCACCTCCACCCCGGTGATCACCGGGACCATGAAGCGCACCGTCTGGGTGCGTGAGGGCTGCTATGAGGATGAAGTTGCCAAGAGCCGCATCCCTGAAGGCGCTGTGGTCACGCTGATCTCGATCCCCGAGCGGGTCTTTGATAACCTGAACCGGGAATGCGTCCTGGTGGAATATCGCACGGAAGATGCTTCAGCCGTGGGCTACGTCCTGCTGATAGATATGACCATCCCCTGAACAATAAATTTTAAACTTAAAAGGGCTGGGATCTGATGTCCCAGCCCGTGCAAGCAATCAAATTAACCCGGTGAAGGTCTTCTTCAATCATTCCAACGGGATGTTGAAGAAGGCGTCCAGCACGATTTCCTCATGCCACTCTGTTGGCGATGGCGCCAGCCCCAGGATATCCCCCGCAGTATGCACCCGTCCCCGCCCAAGGCTCACAACGGCCAAATGGAGCATGTCCGGCAACCCCAGCAGGGATTCGGGGATCTCAAGTTCAATAGTGGTCGGCTCGCCCAAAACTAGCGCTGCGCCGCCCGTATAGAACGCCAGTTCCCAGGCCTCGCCCTCCCAATAGTAAAAGTCAAAATGGCCAGAGACGGTTCCCTTGCGGTCATCTGGGGTGATGGCCAGCAGATACTCCGGTTTATAAGGATCCGCGACCGTGATCGGATGCTTATCCACGTCACTATCTGCGCCCTGCCCGTCGCCTGTGGTATCGAAATAAAATGCATAGGTCCCCCAGGGGGTAGCCTCGGGGTTTCCCGCCACTGTCAGTCCCAGGTAGAGCGAACCATCCAGCCTTTTCACATAAAGGTCCAGCAAATCCAGATGGTCAAAATCCAGATTATCGCCAGCCTCATCGCGAACCAGTGGGCTGCCGTAAGCCGCATCAATCGCCCCATCCACGACCTCCGGGGAATAGGTGTAGTCATGCGAGAGGAAGTCAATCGCCGAGGTCACCTCGTTGTTATTCATGAAGTCAAAGAAGGTTGCATTCTCCCAATGCGAGCCCTGCCCCCAGCGGGTGGAACAGGGCGTTGAAACCCAGGCCGGCTCCCAATAAACCACGCCCAGCCCGCCGTTGCTGATCAGAGTCTGGGTCAGGTCAATCATGAACTGGCGCTGCCCCGCAATGCTGATCGGATAGGCGCCGATGCCCTGGTAGAGGATATTGTCGGCCGTCTCATCCACCGCCTCCAGCGTCCAGGGGTAAGCGGTCTCAACAATCATGACCTCTTTATCAAAAGTTTCCCGCAGGGTCGTGGTCATCCCGCCCACATCAGCCAGGGAGAACTCGCTCCATTGTGGGTAATACGAAAGCCCAATCACATCAAAATCCGTGATCCCGGCGGCCGTCGCCTCACGGAACCACCAACCGGCGTTTTCCGGTTGAGCCACGTGCAGGACGATCCTGATCGAAAGGCCGGTTTCGGCGGAAATATCCCGCACGGCCTGAATACCCGCGTTGAACAAACGGGCGTCCCGCGGCCAATCGAGGGTGGTGATGTCCTTGACCATCCCGGCATTGGTCTCATTGCCGACCTGAACGAACTCGGGCATCAGCCCCGCCTGATAAAGGATGTTCAAGGTGTCATAGGTATACTGGTAAAGCGTTTCGGGCAGGTCCGCCTCTGGGATATCCGCCCACAACTCCGGGACATCCTGATTGCCGGGGTCCGCCCAGTTATCGGAATAATGGAAGTCCAGCAGGGTCGCCATCCCGGCTTCCTTGGCCCGCGTGAAGGTCCGGATCACATCCGGGACGGTGCTGTAAGCCGTCCAATCGGGGTCAATCCAGAGCCGTGCCCGGATCAGGTTCGCGCCGTGTTCGCTGAACAGCTCATAGGCATCCACCAACTCGCCGCCCTCGCGATACTCTGCTCCGCAGTCATCCACCTCGTTCACGTACGAGAGGTCCACACCAAAGTAAAAATCCGCATCCGGCGGCACGAACAAGGGTGCGGGCGTCCCCGTGGGTGCGGCGGTCGGCGTGGCGGCGCCTTGCGTTTCAAAGACTTGCCCGTCTACCGGACGGCACCCCGCCAAAACCAAGCCCGCCAGGATCGAGATGACCCTGGCGGCCTGAAACCAACGAATTTTCATGGACTATCCTTTGACAGCCCCCTGAGTCAGCCCGCCCACAATCTGATCCTGCAGGATCAGGTAGATGACCATGATCGGCAGCGCGCCGATCAACGCGCCGGCGGAGAAAACGCCCCACCGCTGATCGAACTGCGCCCCAGCGAAGATCTGCAAACCAACCATCAAAGTGTATTGCTCGCTGGTCTTCAATAAAACCCGGGCCAGGATGAATTCACCATAGGTGCTGATGTAATTGATGATCGCAATCACGATCAGGATCGGCCGCAGCAAAGGCAGGATCAGCTTGGTAAAGATCTGCCAGCTGGTTGCGCCCTCTACCATGGCCGATTCATCAATATCGCGGGGAACCGTGTCCATATACCCCTTCATCAGCCAAATGTTCAATCCCATTGCGCCGCCGAGATAAACCAGGATCAACCCGGCGTGGGTGTTGAGGCCGATGAACGGAATGACATCATCGATCTGAGAGATCATCAGGAAGGTCGCCACCAAAGCTAACAGAGTGGGAAAGACCTGGATCAACAAAATGGCTCTGAGCATTGTCTTGCGGCCCTTAAAGCGGAACCGAGAGAAAGCATAGGCTGCAACGGTTGTGATTGTCAGGGATAAAACGGACGTGATGCCTGCAATCTTGATGGAATTGAAAAACCAACGCCAGAAGGGGAAATCACCCGAGGCCGCCAGCTGCTGGTAATTGCCAAAGCCGAGATGGGCTGGGATCAGGGTCTGGGTTGCGAGCGATCCCGTGGGGTTAAAGGAGGCCGAAATCACCCAGAGGATGGGAAAGATTGAGAAAATGATCAGGACGAAGGCCACGATCAGGCGGACCCCGATGCTGATCTTGCGCCGAGCGCTTTGGGACTTGAAAGGTTTCTGTTTCTTATCCATCTCAGACATTTTCACTGACCTCCTCCCACATCTTGGTGTAATTGAACTGGATGAGGGTGATCGTACCAACGATAAAGAAGATCACGATTGTGATCGCAGCTGCAAAGCCATAGTCCACACCCCGGCTGGCGGAGAATGCCAGGTTATAGACATAACTGATCAAAATATCCGTATGCCCGGCGGGCGTTGGCGTATTGGCCATCGGCGGACCGCCGCCATTAAAGATGTAGATCAGGTTGAAGTTGTTGAAGTTGAACACAAACGACGATATCAGCAAGGGCCCCACGGCTACAAGCAAAAGCGGGAAAGTGATCTTCCAAAACTTCTGCCAGCCATTAGCGCCATCCACCTGAGCGGCGTCATAGTACTCATCGGGTATGGATTGCAAGGCGCCGCTGCTGATCAACATAAAGTAGGGGTAACTCAACCAGAGGTTGATGATGATCACGGCCACCTTGGCCCACCACTGATCCGTGAACCAGGGCGGCGCCCAGCCAATCAGGTTCTCCAGCACCCGAGAGATCACGCCCAGCTCCGGGTTGAGCATCCCGCGCCAGACCAAAATCGTGAGCAGGGCCGGCACGGTATAGGGAACGATCAACAATGAGCGGATCAATTTCTTCAGGGGAAAACCAGGGTCATTGAACAGGACCGCAATCAGCAGGCCAAGGGCAAAGTTCAACACCAGACTGATCCCGGCAAAGCTGAAGTTCCAGACAATGATTCGTACCAACGGCCCGCGCAAGGCAGGGCTGACGAAGAAGCGTTTGAAGTTCTCCAGGCCGATGTTGGCAATAAAGCCCGGTTTCAATACCTCGCCCGTGGGTGAGGAAAAAGTGCCGCGCAGGTTGGAATAGACCGTTCCATCCTCCTGGTCGATCATCACATCCCTCTCAGGATCATACACATACTTTTGGACCAGTTCAGCCGCCTCTTGCGGCGATCGGACCTGGATCGTTTTGTCTTCCTGACCAAAAAGGATATTTGAAAGGTTCGGGTCGGTCGCCGCGAGGATGGAGTTCAACCTTTGATAACCTTCAATTGTCACGGGAATGCCATCGGCATCCAGTTCGCCGATCCCGGCCTGCCCTGGCACGGGCTGGGCGATCAACTCACCTTCTGTCGCCAGGTAAGGTTGGCCTTCGGCGTCAATCAACCAGAGGGCATAGTCACCCGAATCGGATTTGAATGCCGTCCAGGAATAGGCTTTGCTATCTTCCGGCAGGTACTTGATCTCCAAAATATGTTGAATGGCCAGCTCTTCGGTGATCAGGTGGCCTTCACCATAGTTCGTAAAAGAAACCCAAACCGTAAACAGGATGGGATAAATCGTGAACAGAGCCATCAACACCAGGCCGGCCACCATCCAGCGCAGGGGATAAGCCTTCTTAACCAATAAAATAATATTCACGGCCAGGGCGATCGCGAAAAAAGCCGCAGCCAGCGGAGTATATCCCAAGGATACAAATTGGCTGATGACCCAGCCAACCGCTGCATCCCCAACCAACAGCAGAATAATTATTATCAACTGAGATGATACCGTCTTAGGTAAAAAAGCCGGTTTTTTCCGATTTCCCAAAGGGGTACTAGATGCCATACCACCGCCTCCTCAATATGAAATCGTGCCGAGATATAAAATGAAGGCCGGGATAAACCCGGCCTTCATTATCAATTTGCAATGTTATTCAACTGTGAATTCGACGAGATGTGTTTCTGGATCGTAGACAAATGTCACGGTGCCATCGGCTGCCAAACTCAAAGTGTAGTTCGGGCCATCCTGTTCGCCGTTGGAGCCATAGTTCACGCCCCAGTCGCCATCGAGAGCAACCTTGAATTCGTAATCGCCGGCGGGCAGGTCAACGGTCAGAGTGTACATGCCGTCATCGCCTTCGGTCATGCCGGTGGCTTCACAGGCCGGATCCCAGTCGGCGCCGCAGCCAGCCAGAGACTGGTAGGAGCCGGGCAGGTTAACCATGCCAACCAGAGCGCCCTTGATCAGGTCGCGGATCTGGGTCGAGGCGTCAACCATCGATTCTTCGGGGGTCAGATCGCCGGTCAGCGCCAGGGTAATGCCGTTATTCCAGGCGCTCCAGACGGAACCCATTTCAGGAATGTTGGGCATCGGGATGGCATTGGCGCCAGCCTGACCCATCGCCTTCAGGTCCTCATCGTCAGTCATCGCCAGAACGGATGAGTAAGCGGAGGGGCGGTTGCCGGTGATGTAAAGTTCTTCCATCACAGAATCGGTGGCGATAAATTCGGTCAGGAAAGCCTGAGCCAAGAGGACGTTCTCACTAAAGGGGTTGATCAGGAAGCCCTGAACGCCCAGGAAGGGAGCGCCTTCATCGGGGAAGAAGGGAGCCACAGCATAGTTGACTCCACTGGCCCGGATGCGATCCAAAGCCCAGGGGCCGGCCATCAGGAAGGGGATATCGCCGGATTCGAACATGGCATGAGCCGTCTCATAATCTGTGGTTTCGGGCATCAGCCCGGCATTCACAGCATCAACCATCCACTGCACAGCCGCAATTTCGCCTTCACTATCCAAACCGATGTCATCGGGGTTCCAGGCGCCGTTCTCATCCTTGCCAAAGACATAACCGCCGAAAGCAGTTTGAATCGGGAAGGAATTATAGCCCGGATCGCCGCCAATGGCGATGGCGTATTGGACAAGGCCTTCATCCTGCAATTGCTGGCCGATTTCGAGAACTTCAGCCCAGGTTGTGGGGGGTTCGGGAACGAGGTCCGTGTTGTAGAAGAAACCGAGGTTTTCTGTGGCGTAGGGCATACCATAGAGGTTGCCATCAGTGTAGGTGAAGGCTTCCAAGGCGGAGCTCTCAAAATCGGCGGCTTTTTCGCCCAGATCAATGGGGGCAGCCAAACCGCTGTCGACCAGAGAGCCCAACCAGTCGTGCACACCGATGTAGATATCGGGGCCTTCACCAGCGGGGATCGCAATGATCACCTGGGAACGAATATCCTGAACAACGCCCAGGTCTTCAACAACCAGCTCAACGTTGTATTCATTCAGGAATTCTTCTGCCAGACCCTGGAGGATCGGCGTCCGGGTGTCATCTGCCCAGATCCTCAAGGTCGCAACAGGTTCAACGACCGCTTCTGTCGGCTCTTCGGTCACCACCGCTTCGGTCGCTGGGGGTTGCGTTTCAACGACCTCGGTAGGAGTGGCGCCTTGGCAGGCCGTCAAGCCCATGACCAGCACAAGGGCTAACGCGAAGGTAGTATACAATATTTTCTTCATCCTTTGTCTCCTTTTATTGAGATAGACTGATAAACAAGCTTAAAAACCTTCTGTGGGGGATAGTGAATCACCAAAATATAAACGAGAAGTCCCTCCTTCAAACTATCCAACCTTTATATGGCAAATGATCAACTCGTGTTGACATCACATGCGTCCAAGATTATAAATAATCCACTAGTAAAAGTCAAGCACAGACGGTATACCACGGACGGTATAGATCCTCCACGGGTGCTCTTATAGGGATTAAACTACCAATGAGACGTTTTGTCAACTTTAACGACAATTGGCTGTTCGCGCCGGACCTGATCGGTCCTGAAATTCCCGATTCAGCCTTCAAGCCCGTCACGCTCCCCCACAGCAACCAGATTTTCGACCATGCGGCGAATGTGGATAACCAGGATTATCAGTTCCTCTCAACCTATCGCAAACATTTTAAGCTCACCCTTCCCAATAGCCATTCCCAGGCTCTGCTCGAGTTTGAGGGGATCATGCTGGCGAGTTCGGTATTGCTGAACGGCGAACAGATCGCTGAAAACCTGGGCGGCTTCCAGCCTTTCACCCTCGACCTGACATCCCTGCTGCAGAATGGCGAAAACACCCTGACGGTGTATGTGGATTCCAGGGAGCGCAAAGACATCCCGCCCTATGGGCATTTGGTGGACTACCTCACCTTTGGCGGTATTTACCGTGAAGCCTCTCTAAAGATCGTGGACAGCGTCCATATTCAAGACATCTTCATCCGGACGGAGGATAACCTCAGTTCGCCCAAAGCGCTCTGCCAGGTGAGCCTGAGCCAGGCTGAACCCGGCCTTTCGGTCAGCGCTTCTCTTCTGGATTCGGGCGGCCATGTGTTGAAAACCTTGCAAAGCGAGGCCGATGACTCCGAGGTCGAACTGGTTTTTGACGACCTGCCCGGTGTGCGGCTCTGGTCGCTCGACCACCCCAGGCTTTACACCCTGCAGGTCTCCCTCCACCGCAATGGGGAGCTGATTGACTCGGATTCCGCCCGTTTCGGTTTTAGAAGCGCAGAATTCATGCCCGATGGCGGCTTCTACCTCAACGGGGAAAGGGTCAAGCTCTTTGGCCTGAACCGCCATCAGTCCTACCCCTATATCGGCGCGGCCGCCCCGGCCCGCTTGCAGCGGCTGGATGCCGATATTCTCAAATTCAACCTGGCCTGCAACATCGTCCGCACCTCGCACTACCCTCAATCCCGCCATTTTCTGGACCGCTGTGACGAAATCGGCCTGCTGGTCTTTGAAGAGATCGCCGGCTGGCAGCACATCGGCGACGAAAAGTGGCAGAGACTGGTCCTGAATGACCTGAAAGCCATGATCGAGCGGGACCGCAACCGTCCGGCGATCATCCTCTGGGGGGTGCGGGTGAACGAATCGCCGGATAACGACCCCTTCTATCAAAAGACCAATGCCCTCGCCCACCAGTTGGAACCCTCCCGCCAGACCGGCGGCGTCCGCTGTTTCCTGGGCAGCAAGCTATTGGAAGACGTTTACACCTACAACGACTTCTCCAACACCGTCATTGACCCACCCGTGACGCCCTACCTGATCACGGAATTTGCCGGGCACATGTTCCCCACCAAGATCTGGGACCATGAGGAGCGTCTGATCGACCATGCCCTGCTGCATGCCCGCATCCAGGATGGACAGCTGGGCAACCCCCGAATCGCAGGCGCGATCGGCTGGTGCGCTTTTGACTATGCCACCCATAAGGAATTCGGCTCGGGAGACCGGATCTGCTATCACGGCGTGATGGATATCTACCGCCTGCCCAAATGGGCCGCCTACTTCTATCAAAGCCAGCAAGCCCCGGAACGGAAAATCGTCCTGCAGCCCGCCACCCACTGGACCATGGGAGACCGTTCCGGCGGCGGCAACGACCCGCTGACGGTCTTCAGCAACTGCGACCAAGTTGAAGCCATCATCGGTGAAAGCCATCTGGGGCGGGTTAACCCGGATTCAAAACACTACCCCCACCTCGCACATCCCCCCTTCACCCTGCCCATCCCCGAGAAATACAGCGCCTGGGGGCAATCAGAATTTTATGATCTGCAATTGGTCGGCTATCTCAACGGCGAAAAGGTGGCCGAACATTGGGTGGCCAGCCGGCAGCTGCCCACCCGTCTGGAACTGGCAACCGACACCGACCAGCTCAGCGCCGACGGGACGGATATGACCCGCCTGATCGTGCGGATCACCGACGCCTATGGCAATCCCCTGCCCTATGCCGCCAGCGTGATTCACTTCGAAGTGGAAGGCCCCGCTGACCTGATCGGTCAAAACCCCTTCCCCCTGATCGGCGGCCAGGCGGCGCTGCTGCTAAAAGCCCGTCAGGAACCCGGCGAGGTCCACATCAAAGCCCGGTGCGCGGGCTTGAACGAAGCTAAAATCCAAATGCACATTCAGAAGCCCTCCCCAGATTAATTTCTTTCGATCAATCAATATTTAAAAAGTTCAGCCGAATCAATCCTGCCATCTATCAGCACTCCTTTGTTCGCAGGAAGCTTTTATGACCCAGGAAGCCAAGATCATCACCCAAAAGGACGTCGCAAAATATGCGGGCGTTTCGCGCAGCGTTGTCTCCTATGTCCTCAATGATGGCCCGCGCATTGTGGCCCCGGAGACCCGCAAGAGGGTGCTGAAAGCCATCGAAAAGCTGGGCTACCATCCCAACAAAAATGCCCAGCGCCTGAAACTGGGCGCCTGCTCCGCCCAATGCTGCCTGGGAATCATCGCGGGGGGCAAAAGTTTCAATGTTTTGGAACGGTCCTACTACAATTCGATCCTGTCGGGCTTATTTGAGGAGGCTCACCGCCTGGGGCAGGCGGTCCGCTTTTTCAGCTTCTTTGAAGCGCTGACCGATCCGGTATTCTTTAATAAGAATATCCACCCGGATGAAATCTCCTCCCTGATCTTGATCCTCCCCACCATGATCGAACCCGCGCCGGACTATGAACGGATCCTGGACCAAATTGCCAAAAGGATCAAGAATGTGGTTTGCGTGGAGGAGACTATCAAAGGCTGGCCGACCGTGATCTTCGACCGGGCGCTGGCTGCCCAGCAGGCGGTGGAGCACCTGATCCACCTGGGCCACCAGCACATCGCCCACCTTGGCATTCGGGACGCCCGGCTGACGGGTTATCAGCAGACCCTCGAAAAGCACGGGCTGCACTATGACGAATCACTCGTCGCAATCCCCAACCCTTCCAAGATCCTGGTATCCTCCTATGAATTGACCCTTCAATTCCTGGAGCATAGTCCCCGGCCCACAGCCCTTTTCGCGGCCAGCGATGAGATCGCCATCAGCGCCATGGCCGCCCTGCATGACCAGGGCATCTCCGTCCCGCGTGAGATGGCCATCACCTCCATTGATAATATCGACCTGGCCAGCATGGTCCGCCCCAGCCTGACCACAGTGGACGTGCCCAAGCGCCGGATGGCCTCCTTTGCGATGCAGATCCTGATGATGAAACAGAAGTTCAATGACACCCAAAATGCGTCGATTGTCCTGCCGACGGAGTTGATCGTCCGCGAATCCTGCGGCGCAAATTTATAAGCTACACGAAGCCCATGCTGGCGGCCGTCCGCTCGCTGCCTTCATTCCCCCTATTCCCCATACCTTCAATCCAGCGTCTTCGTCCAGAGTACGCCCTGACACATTTCAAGGGGGTTCAGCGCCGCATACAAGCTGTTCGCCGCGTCATTCTTGGCGTCAGAGGCGAGACAGGCCAGGTTCAGCCCCATTTTTTGCATTTCGCTGAAACTTCGCAAGGCTATGGCCTGCGCAAGGCCCAGCCGTCAAAAAGCCGGATGGGTCCCCAACGGGGCAATTTCTCCCAACCCGGTTTCGGGATAGGGCCAAACCAAAGCGGTCGCCGCGTATTCCCCGGTGGGCGAGAGCGCCAGCAGGCCCAGCCGGGGATCATAATGCAGCGCGGAACTCTTCCCTCAATACCAGGCCTCATCCAGGGTCGCATCCCAAATCCTGTTTTCCAGGGTCCCCCTCGCCCCAGAATTGCCCTCCTCTGCCACCGAACTGAAGCGGAATCCAGAGGGCAGGGCCGCCTCCGGATAGCTGCGATTCAAATCGTAGATTCGCAGCTCTTCAACAATCCGCTGGGATTGGTATCCCCGCTGGCGGAAAACGCTCTGACGCCGGACATCCCAATCAAAAGCCAAAACCGAGACCTCCCCTTTTTCGTTAGCCCAGTTTTCCTCCGTCCAGCCCAGCAAGCCATCCAGCAAAGCAGGGTCGTTTTCCAATGTTTGAGGGTGGATCAACCGCTTTCCCCGGATGAGGGCGCCCGTCAGCTGCCGGTCTTCATTTTGTCAGAGCCGGACCCTCTCCGTTAAATAGGTTTTCGGTTCCAGGTGGCGCGAACCCATATTCCAGTTCTCGGCCAGGGCCAAGCGCCAATGCCGAGGGCGGTGATCGCGGGAGGCGCTTTCCATCAGCAGGGCGCAGATCTCATCAAATTCCCGCCGGGTATGCTTATAGGGCAATGATGGGAAAGTCAAGTGGGCGCTTCAATCCCGCTGAAAATACTGGTCAAGTTCTGCCCGCAACAGCTGCTTTTCAGCTTCGCCAAGGAAGGAGGCTTCAATGGCATTCCGGCTGATCTGGTGCAGGTCAGCCAGAGACAGGTCCAGCCCCGCCTGGGTCGCGAGGAAATTTTCGTTCAGATACCCGCCAAAATAGGCCGGGTCATCGGAATTGATCGTCACCCGCACGCCCAGGTCTAAAAGCTGTTTGAGATTGTGCTGCCCCATCTCCTCAAACACGCAAAGCTTAAGATTGGAGAGCGGGCAGACGGTGAGCGCGATCTGATTCTCAACCAGGTAATCGATCAATTCGGGGTCTTCAATTGACCGCACCCCGTGGTCAATCCGCTGGACCCCCAGCAGCCTGATTGCCTCCCAGACGTATTCCGCCGGGCCTTCCTCACCCGCATGCGCCACAATCCGATAGCTCTGGTCTTTCGCCTGTTTAAAGACCTCCGTGAAAAGTGAGGGCGGCCGGCCCTGTTCGGATGAATCCAGGCCCACACCCAGGATCTTTTCCCGGTAAGGGTAAGCGTCCTCGAGCGTTTTCAGCGCGGCTTCCGGGCTGAGGTGCCGCAGGAAGCAGAGGATCAATTCCGAAGTGATCCCCATTTGCCGTTCAGCATCCTCCCGGGCCCGGGTCAGCCCCTGGATCACCACTTCAAAAGGAATCCCGCGCTCGGTATGGGTCTGGGGATCGAAAAATATCTCCGCATGACGCACGTTTTGCTCACTGGCTTTTTTCAGGTAAGCCCACATCAGGTCATAAAAATCCTGCTCCGCCACGAGCACCTGCGCCCCCTGGTAATAAATATCCAGAAAGGACTGCAGGTTGGTGAAGTGATAGGCCTCCCGGACTTTCTGCACGGACTTGAAAGGCAGGTCCATCCGGTTGCGCTGAGCCAGGGCAAACATCAGCTCGGGTTCCAGCGTGCCCTCAATATGGAGATGGAGTTCCACTTTGGGCATTTGTTGGATAAATTGTTGTAGCGTCATAGTTTCCTTTGGCTTGAGGATGAGGTGAGTGGATTTCCGAATTGCAAAAGAGGAACTTTTATTTAATAGGGCTGCTGAGGTGAGCGGAAAATGGTTTTCCTTTTCCCTATATTTCTCCCTATTCTATATCATTTTTATGCTATTTTCAAAAATGAGATAATAAGTCGAACTGCCATTGAAGCTGATTGCGTAACCACGCCCAAGGCACCTTCCAACAGCAGCGTAAATAAAAATTAGGTGTCCTATTTCTTCGTGGAAAATCTTATATCCACCCCAACAGCAATCGCGGCGCCCAGAAATGGCGCGGTCAGACACAGCCACAGGTCATCCAGCTGATGGGCAGCGAGCGCAGGCGCCAAAGACCGGGCCGGGTTCATGGAAGCGCCGGTGGCAAAGAATACCAATGCAAAAGGACCGATAAATTCTGCCCATAAGGCGCGTTTTGTCCTCGCCTGGATTCTCTTTTTCAAGCTCACCCAGAACAATAGGTTCTGTCCCTTAAGTCTAATGGACGGGAAATTCAGTCAAATACCATTCAAGCATATTTCTGTTTTGAAGTTAAATCAGCATTCCCATTGATCTATGGCAAACGCAAATAATCGCCTTGTCTCTTCAGCATAAACGCATCAATGGGATAAATTTTTTTCGTGAACTCAAGAACGAATCAGGTCAATTCCAGCTTCGGCCGGTACTGGATCGCCTCGGCCAGGTGCACCTGCGTGATGGCTTCCACCCCAGCCAGGTCCGCAATCGTCCGGGACAGCTTGAGGACCCGGTGATAGGCGCGGGCGGTCAGCTGGAGCTGACGCATCGCCGTTTTCATCAGGGTCTGGCAGTCCTCATCCAGGACGCAGTATTGCCGGATTTGCGCCGGGCGCATATCGGCATTGCTGGCGATCTCCGTCCCGGCAAAGCGTTCCCGCTGACGCGCCCGCGCCGCTTCCACCCGGGCGCGGACTTCCGCGGAAGTTTCCCCCGGTTTCAGGTCCCGCAATTTCTGATACTCCACCCGCGGCACCTGGATATGGATGTCAATCCGGTCCATCAGCGGCCCCGAGATCCGCTTCTGGTAGCGGGTTACCGCGGTGGAGGAACAGGTGCAGGGCCGGGTCGGGTCGCCGTAATAGCCGCAGGGGCAGGGGTTCATCGCCGCGGCCAGCTGGAAATTCGCCGGAAAGGTCAGCGACCCCTGGGCGCGGCTGATCGTCACCACCTTATCCTCCAGCGGCTGGCGCAAAACTTCCAGCACCTTGGAACTGAACTCCGGCAATTCATCCAAAAACAATACCCCGCGGTGGGCCAGGCTGATCTCGCCGGGATGAGGCCAATTACCCCCGCCCACCAGGCCGGCATGGCTGATCGTGTGGTGCGGCGAGCGGAAGGGCCTCGCCCGGACTAAAGGCACATCCGAAGGCAGCTGATCGGCCACACTGTAGATCCGGGTCACGTCCAACGCTTCATCAATCGTCATCGCCGGGAGGATCGAGGGCAATGCCCTCGCCATCAGAGTCTTGCCCGCCCCAGGCGGCCCGATCATCAGCAAATTATGTCCCCCGGCCGCGGCCACCTCCAGGGCGCGCTTGACATGCTCCTGCCCCTTGATCTCGCTGAAATCCGTTTCCACCAGCACATTTTCAGGGTGATGATCCGGCGGCGCGGCCGGCCCCAGCGGGGTCAGACCGCTCAGGTGATCATAGAGCGCGTTCAGGGTCGGCGCAGGGATCACGGTGATATCCGGGATCAGCGCGGCTTCGGCCGCATCCACCGCGGGGACGATCACCGTCCGGTAGCCTTCCTGACGGGCCAAAGCCGCCATCGGCAGCACGCCCTTCACATGCCGCACGCCGCCATCCAGCGAAAGCTCACCGATGATCAGCGCGTCCGCCACCGTTTCCGGGTCCAATTGATGGGTTGCGATCAAGACGCCCACCGCGATCGGCAGGTCATAAGCCGGGCCTTCCTTGCGGACCGAAGCCGGCGCGAGGTTCACCGTCAATTTTTTGCGGGGATAGTAAAAACCGGCATTTTTAACCGCGGATTGGACCCGCTCACGGCTTTCCTGCACGGCCGTATCGGGCAGGCCCACGATCACCATTTTGGGCAGCCCGCCCCCGGTGTCCACTTCCACTTCAACGATGACGCCATCTAGACCGATGACCGCACAAGAATTGACCCTGGCAAGCATTGGATTTCACCCCATTTCAGCGATAGAGCGACCGGTTTAATAAGGAAATTCTAGCACAGAAAGAACGAAGCCAAAGCGGGAATTTTGCTTCCCCCTGAAATCTTTTAAGGGAACCCGCGTCGGGATCAAATTTTAAGCCAAAAGGCGCAATACGGTGTGAAATGGATCACTGCTTTGCCAGCCTCAACCTTCATCCGCGCAGCGCCGATCAGGTCGGCGACTTCGGCTCCACTTTCCACTCCAATACCTACAGCCAGGTCAAAACTTTCAGAGCTGACGTTGACCAGGGCCAGAATCCTGGATTCGGCATCCCGTGAGGTCCGCCGGAGGGCGAAAATCCGCTCATCCAGCGCCAGCACCTGCTGGCCGCCGTGAGGGTCGAACGCGGCCTGCTTTTCCCGAACCGCCAGGAGATGCAGCAACCGCTCAAAAACCCTCGTATGAAGGTTTTCAGGATGGGCGAATAGGGCCTCGACCTCCGCTTCCGTGAATTTCTTCCGGTTGATCGACCTGGCCCGTCCGGTCAATTGGACCTTATCCTGGGCATTGTGGGAGCCGAACATGCTGTGATAATAGATCCCTGGCACCCCGGCCAGCGAGAGCAGGATCACCTGCGAAGCCAGATAGCGCTCGATGTCTTGATCGGTCGGTTTGGCGGCGTCATTCAGAGCGTCATACAAGGTCGTGTTAAGCTCATAGATCGTCTCGGTCCCATCCGGGTTGGAGCGGTGGGATAGCAGGCCGCCATGCCGGTGCACCTGGTCAATCACCGCTTGCAGTTCGGCCTCCGTCAGAATGCCCCTGGCCGGCAGAACACCGATCCCGTCATGCGAGGCAATGAAGTTGAAGAAAATGCCGGCCGGCGCCAACCCCGTCGCCCACCGGGTCAGCTTCGTCGAATTGCCGGATATGAGCGCATGCAAAACCAAGGGGGCCAAGGGAAACTGGTAGACCATGTGGGCTTCATCCGTCTGTCCAGTTGCCGGGTCTAGCTCGCCAAAATAACTGATGTTCTCCTCATGGGGGACGTTCGTCTCCGTGATCAAAACGACCTGCGGGTTGGCGGCTTCCAGCACCTGGCGGATGATCTTCACCACCGTGTGGGTCTGCGGCAGGTGGATGCAGGTCGTCCCCGATTCCTTCCACAAATAGGCGATCGCATCCAACCGGATGATCACTGCACCCTGCTCCAGATAGAACAACAAGACGTCCAGAACGTCCAGCAGCACCTCCGGGTTAGCATAATTCAGGTCAATCTGGTCCGCGCTGAAAGTCGTCCAGACCTTCTTCAGCCCGGATGCCGTCTCAACTTCGGTCAGCAAGGGCGAAGTCCGGGGACGCGCCACCTGGCTCAGGTCCCAGGAGCCATCCACCTGGATGAAATAGTCCTGATAGGCCGGGTCGCCGGCCAGGAACTTCCGAAACCAGTCGCTTTCCCGGGAAATATGGTTGATGACGCCGTCCACCATGATCTTGCGTGACTGCGCCAAATGCCGAAAATCTTCCCAGGCGCCCAATCTGGGATCAATTGCCTTATAATCCACCACGGAAAAACCGTCATCGGAAGAATAAGGAAAGAACGGCAAAATATGCAGACTGTTCAGCCGGCCGTCAAACCGCCGGTCGAGAAAAGCCCCCAAAGCCTGCAAATCGGGCTTGGCGGGGTCTTGAACGATATCGCCATAGGCGATCAGGATAACATCTTTCTCGCTGAATTTCGGCGCAGCGCCCGCAGTTTTATCCGGGGCCAAAGGCAGCCTGACCTCCCTAAGCCTGGCCATGATCCTTGTGCTTAACGCAACAGCCCGATCTTCCCCATATAAAAATGCCAGATGCTGTTCCAGTTTTCTGATTTCTTTGTCGTTCATATCCTGGTCGGAAAATCCAATTCTAAAAGCAACTTCATAAGGTGATCTTTTAATTGATCATAAGAATAATTTCGCTCTGCAATGGCGTAATTCCTCTCCACCGCCAGGTCGCGGCGGACCGCTCGGGTCAGAGGCTCCACGCACTGGTCAGCAGCGCCTTGTAAAATCTTAGTGGAAATTTCCACCAAGTCAAGTCGATCCCGCCGGGCAATTTCGGAACCCAGGGAGACCACATCAAACCCTCTTGAGCGGATATCCGCCAAATAAACCGGATATTCAAACAAAGCCACCGGCACCTTTGCCCGAAACGCCTCCAAGAGCTGGTTCCCCCACCCCTCCCACAGGCTCGGATAGGTGACGAGGTTGGCAAGGGTGTAACTGTCCCACAGGGAATAAACCTTCACCCCGGCTTTCCGCTCGCGCTGCGGGCCGATGATCGCATTGATAAAGCGCAAATCAACGCCCAACCCAGCGGCTTTCTCCTTTAATCTCTGCAGATAGGTGCCTGTCGGGTCATCCCAATCGTAGCCAGCCAGGACGAGCACGATTTTATTATCCGCGCTGAAGCTCCTCCCATCCGCTAGCCCGCGCGCTTCCAGGATTTTTCGCCTGGGAGCTTCGTCCAATGCCGCCACAAGGTCAATCGCCAGCTCAATGCCCTTGCGGGGGATGATCCGGGTGGCCTGGAGGACGCAAATGTCCCCGGCTTCCAGGCCAATCGCCTGGCGCAAGTCTGCGTTGTAGGCGTCCACTTCCCAATCCGGGCTATCAAAATCAAACACATTGGGGATGACAGCCGCAGGGAGCTGCTTGCACCTTGCCAGGCTCGCCTGAGCCAGGCTGTTGATGACGACGTGCTGAATGGCAGCGCCTCTCGGGGGCAGGTACTGATCCAAAATCCTCGCGACCAACGGATCTTCCCGGTTGGGTATCACCTTCTTTTCCCAGTAGAAATCGTGATGGTGGGCAATCGCCCGCAGCCCCAGCTCCTGCCGGACCTCTTCGAGAGCCATGGCCGCCGGGATGTTCATGCCAACGCTCCAGAGATTATTCACAATCAGCAGGTCCAGGTCATTTTCGAGGATGGCCCGGCGCAAAGCCGTTTTGGCTCGTCCCTTATGGTCCGCAAGCTGCGCGGCCAGGGCCTCCGCCGAGAGCGAGTGCGCTAAGCCCAGGATGTTTTGACTGATCGCTTCGATCTCTGGGTCGTGGTGATAAATTTCCGGGATCAGCACCCCTTCATCCTTGCCAAAGCGGCCAGCGCAGAGGACCACCTGATGCCCCATGCGCTCCAGAACGGTCTTCCATTTCTCCACTTCCAGAGAAACGCCATCGGTCATCCCAAGTTGGTAATGGAAAATGCCAATCTTATGCGATGTCGTCATATCTGCTCACCCATATTTCCAGCAGCGAACCAGCGAGTCTTGGGTCTTTTGAGTCTCGCGGCGATGCGGTTTCGATCCGGTCCGGGTTTAGCCTTTCACGCCGCCGGCGGTCAGCCCCTCAGCCAGGTATTTTTCCAGGGCGAGGAAGAGGATGATGATCGGGATCGTCATGATCGTGGAGGCCGCCATCACCACATTCGGGCGCGGCGTGGGATCGTTGAAGATCGTATTGATCTTAATCGGCATGGTGAACATATTATGGTCGTTTAGGAAGATCAAGGCATACAGGAATTCGTTCCAGGCGATCATAAAGGTGTAGATGCTGACGGAAACCAAAGCCGGGATCGACAAGGGCAGGGTCACCCGCCAGATGACTTCCATCCGGCTGCAGCCATCAATCAGCGCGGCCTGCTCGATCTCATCCGGGATGGTGCGGAAGTAATTGGTGAGCATATACAAAGCCACAGGCAGGGTCTGGGAAAGATAGGTGAAGACCAAAACGCCCAAATTGTCCTGAACATTGAATCCCACCCGATCTCCAACCTGGGCCAGCATCGCAAACAGCGGGATGATCAGCAGCACGCCTGGGAATAAATAAACCAATAGAATCCCATTGAGCAGCACGTTCTTCCCTTTAAATCGGAGCCTTGCGATGGCATAGGACCCCAGGATCGCCAAAATGACCGCGATGATGGCCGTTGGAATGGACACTTTGAGCGTATTTGAGACATTTTGGCCAAAATCCTGATAGCTGGGATAGTTCGGATCAAACAGCTCGCGGTAGGCATCCAGCCGGAACCCGCCGGGAATATAGACAGGCTCCCTGCCCCCAATCTCTTCCCGGGTCTTGAAAGATGAACTCACCATCCAATAGAAAGGAAAAAGAATGCCGGTGATGAAGAAGATGAAGACCACTGCAAAAAGGAAACGCTTCCAGGTGATCCACCCGGCAAGATGGCCAATGAGGTTCTTTTTTTCACTTTTCATGGTTAATCCTCAACATTCTTCATGACAACCGTCACATATACGGTAAGGAAGATGGCCAGCACCACCAACAGGATCATGGCCGTTGCAGCGCCGCGGCCAAAGTCATATAGCCGGAAGCTGAATTCATAAGTCAACACAGGCAGGACCTTCGTCCCGAAACCCCCGCCGGTGTAGAGGAAAATATCGTCAAATTTATTAAAGGTCCACATCAGCCGCAGGAGGAACGTCGCGCCGAGGACATAGCGCAATTCCGGCAAGGTGATCGTGAAGAATTGCTGAATGGCATTGGCGCCATCCATCTTGGCGGCCTCGTATAATTTCCCGTCAATCGCCTGCAAGCGGGCCAGGATCATCAGCATGCAGAAGGGGAAATATCGCCAGGCATCCAACAGGATCACGATCAACAGTGAAAGGCCGCGGTTGGCGAGATAGGCAATCGGTTCTTCGATGAGGTTCAATGAAAGCAGGATGTTATTCAAAACGCCCGAGGGCTTGGGGTCGAGAATCCAGCGCCAGACAAAAGCAACGCTCACAATGGGCGCAACATAAGGAAAGAGGAAAATTGCCCGCGCAATGCCGCGGCCTCTGAAAGGGCGGTTCAAGATCAGCGAGGCAATTAGACCGATAATGATTGCAAGGGTTGTGGCCGAAAAAGAATAGACCACTGATGTGACGGCCGCGCCCAGATTATCCAGGCCCTGAAATTTGAAAGCATAGTCATTGATGACCTTAACATAATTATCAAAGCCGACATAAGGGGCATGAAAAACATCGTTCAGATTATGCAACCCAACGTCATGGAAACTCACCCATATGCTGAAAATAGCCGGGAAGATCACCAGCCCGAAAACGATCAATGCCGTGGGCGAGATCAACGCCCAGGCCAGCCGGGCTTCTTTCTTTTGAAACCCCGTCGCTTTTTTCTTTGCAGCGGTAGACATACCGACTCCTTTTAGATAAGGTGCAAGGGTGTGGCGTCCGCCACACCCTTGCTAAGCCTTATAAGCTACTCACTCCGCTCTGCCAAAAGGGCAATAACCTGCTCCTGCAGCCAGCTTGCGGCTTCCTCAGGAGTCATGGTCTGCTCCAAAACGATATAGCTGATCGCCTGCGGGATGAGCAAACGGCCTTCAATGTCGCCGACCACAGCCCGTTCCACGCTGCCATATTCGGGGCGGAAGAGCCAGCGCTGCATGGTCTCATAACCATCTGCAATTTGAGCAATGGTTTCTTCGCTGTAGTAATCGAAGTATTCGCTCAAACCACGCCAACCTTCGACAGCACTCTTCAAAACAGGCACCTTGCCCATCGGCGCAACCGCGAGGATATCAAGGTAGTTCTGGCCGGTCATGAAGTATTTCACCACTTCCTGGGCCATCGGGTCGGCGCCTTGGAGGATGCCAAGGGTGACCAGCTGACCGTAGGTCGCGGAGCCTTTGTCGCTGACAATGCTGGGGGCGAAACCAGAGTTAGCAGCCAGGTTTTCAACCACCGCGATGTTGCTGCCAGCTTCCGTGCCGGAGCCATCCACGAGGTCGTCCATGATGTACGTGCTGTACCACATCATGCCGGACTGACCGAGTTCGTAGGACTCACGAGCGCCGCGCCAATATTGGGGGCCGGGGGTCGAACAGCGCTGCAATTGGGCGTACCAATCCAGAGCAGCGATCATCTCCGGGGTGTCCATGGTCACATTGCCGCTGGCGTCAAAGGGCCAGGCATTGTTGGAAATGGCAACCTGTTCGAACACCTGGTGCGGGTAGTTCTGGCCGGGGTCCGTGCCGATGGTCATGCTGTAATCCAAACCGGCATTGCCAGCCAGACCGTCACAGGCAGCATCAATATCATCCCAGGAGATCGGGGCGGCCAGGCCGAGATCATCAAAAATATCCGAGCGATACCAGAGCGCCTGCACCCAGCCATCGTAAGGTACGGCAGCGTATTTACCAGTCGCGGGATCGGTGACCATCGCCAGCGGGCCGGCCTGGAAATCGTCCTCGCCAATGCTCTCAATGGTCGCCTGGGCGGCATCCAGGTCCAGAATGCCATCCGCCGCAAAAGCGGAGACCCGTTCAACGCCCATCCGGACGATATCCGGCAAGCGGTTGGCGGCCTGAGCCGTCGCAATCCGCTGGGCAATCCCGGCTTCTTCAATGGCCACAATCCGCAGGTCAACCTCGGGATTCTCGGCCATAAAGGCGTCCGCGATCGCTTCATAAGCGATAATGCGGTCTTCCTCATTATCAGTCGTCCAGAATTCGATCACGGTCTTTTCGGCTGGCGCCTGGGTTGCGTCGGTGTTCTGAGGTGCACAAGCGCCGAGAATGACGCTGAGCACAACGATGACCGACATCATAATTGAAAACTTCTTCATTTTCTGACTCCTTTTTTTGAATCGATTTAGATTTTGAAAGTTAACCCTAAAACTGCTCCATCCAGAGGTCTCCTCCTTTACTCATCGGTGGTTTAGGTATAAGAACGACAGGATTGCCGGATAATTAATTCCGGCTTGAGCAATACCTGCTGCAAATCCTGGATTTCTTCACAGATTTGCCTGATCAACATCTCGCAGACCATCCCGCCAATCTGGTAGACCGGCTGGTGGACCGTCGTCAGGGGCGGATAGGAATATTCAGACATGGGAATATCATCAAAACCCGTGATCGAAACATCTTCGCCCACCACCAGGCCGCGATCCTGGGCTGCGCTCATCACCCCAAAGGCCATCAGGTCGTTGCAGGCAACAATCGCAGTGGGACGGTCCGGCAGATCCAAGAGTTCGCCGCCCAATTGATACCCGCTCTTTTGAGTCAGGTCCCCTTCCCTGATATATTCCTCCCGGAGCGTTAAGTCGAACTCCGCCAACCCGGCCTGCAGGCCCGCCAGACGCTTTTCCGAGAAGGCCAGGTCCTGGGGCGGCAGGATACAGGCGATTTTCTCATGTTTCAAACCCGCGATGTATTCCGCAATGAGTTGCATGCCAAAATAGCCGTCCTCATCCACATAGGAAAAGCGGTCGCAATCATCCGTCCGTCCGAATGCCACAAAAGGAAAACCGCGGGAGAGAAGATAGTTGATCCGCTGGTCCTGCTTGCGGGTGCGGACGACAATGAAGCCATCCACCCGGCGGCCGTCAATCAGCTTTTCATAAGTCTCATTCTCTTCCGGGCCGGGAGAGCGGGTCGAGACTAGCAGGTCAAAGCCCAGATCGGCCGCCTTGTTCCCGATCCCGGCCAGCAATTCGCTGAAATAGGGGTCGGAAAACCGGGGGCTGAAGGTCGGCAAAATCAGACCGATGGTGTCGGATTGCTGTTTTTGGAGGCGCTGAGCAAAAGTGTTGGGGGAATAGCCCATCTCTTTGGCCGTCTTCAGGATGAGCTGCTTCGTTTCGGGGCTGACGTCGTCATAGCCATTTAATGCCCGGGAAACGGTCGTGATGGAGCGGTTCACTCTTTCAGCAATGTCTTTAATGCGCACACTCATGGTTTCATCCCTTATCCAAAACGTTTTGGAGATAATCCGAGTATAAACCAAAACGTTTTGGATGTCAACAATTTATTAACATTTCTTAATGGGATATTAAATTTGAGAGGAAGGGGTTAAAGGTTTTCTGCGAAAAAACTGCTGGTTTCTTTCCTTAATTTCCCCAAAAGTTGGAAAGGTTAGGTTCTACCGTGCCAGCACGCTCCCTTTTCGATCCCAGTCCTTATTGACCGGGATCAAAAAGGCAACCTCGATCAGATACAAGGCATCACGTTGCCCCCGGCAACGGGCAGGTAAACTCCGGTGATAAAACTCGCCAGATCGGAGGCCAGGAAGCACACCGCATCTGCAATTTCATCGTCCGTGCCGCGCCGGTTCATGGGAACGGTGCTGAGATAGGGGAAATCCTGTTTGGTGTTGGTCTCCGTGCCATCTGTTTCCCGGCAGCTATCACTGATGGTCCAGCCTGGCGCGACCTCGTTCACGGTGATGTTATACTCCCCCACTTCTTTGGCAAGAACCTTATAAACCCCATCCATCCCGCGCTTACCGGAGACATACGCCGATTGATACGGCAGCATCTGCATTGCACATTCCGTGTTGATCGCGATCACTCGCCCATACTTTTGCTCGATCATATCGGGCACAAAGGCTTTGGCCATCAATACAGCCTGGAGGACAGAAGACCTGAACTGCCCTTCATAACTTTCAATGTCCTGATCCAGAATTTTCTGCCAGTTATACGTGATCACAGCGCTGTTGACAATGATACTCACCACGCCCAGCTTCTCATTCACAACTTTTTTCATTTCCAGGATGGAGTTCAAATCAGTGACATCCAGTTTCGCCGCCAGCGCTTTGACAGCATAGGCCTGTTCAATGGTGGATTTGAGTTCCTCAGCAAACGCCTTCTGGGAATGATAGCCAATGACAACATTCGCGCCGCAATCGGCCAAGCCCTTGCACATTGCCCGGCCAAGCTGCCCCGTTCCACCGGTAACAACCGCCGTCTTGCCCGTTAGATCAATAACCTTCATTTATCCTCACAACCTTTAAAACCTGATATCGAACTCGGATTGTAGTGGTTTACAGAATCTCTTTTATTCTAAAGACAAAATGCACTATTAAGCAACATAAGAGCACCCCATTTCAGGGACGCCGCCGCCATTTTAGGATAATCAGGCTTTTAAGATTGCTCTTTGAGAAACTCCAAAACCGCTCCCACCTTGATCGGCAGGCTGTGCACCCGCAGACCAATCGCATTATAGAGCGCATTGGCTATCGCCGGCGGCGTGGGGATGCTGACGATCTCGCCGATCCCCTTGGCGCCGTAAGGCCCCTCGTTGGTCGGCGCTTCAACCGGGTAGATCTCAATCAACGGCGTATCCATGATCCCGGGGATCTGATACTGTTTGAAGCCCTCCGTGAGGTTATGCCCATCCACCAGCTGCACTTCCTCCATCAGGGCGTGACCCACCCCCATCACCGTCCCGCCTTCCACCTGTGCATTGAAGCCCAGGGGGTTGATGACCTCGCCGGCGTCATTGGCCGTGATCACCCGCAGCACCCTGATCGCGCCAGTTTCCAAATTAACCTCGATCTGCACGGCCTGGACCGCGAAGGAGAAGGCGAAATGGATATCCCCGTCCGTGCCCAAAGGCTCGGTGGCCGGGGCAGCGTAATGATAGGTTTCGGATGTCGGCACGTGACTCTCAACCAACACTTGGTAAAGTTGTTCCAGACCGATCAGGTTTTCGCCAACGCTCACCTGGCTGCCCTTGAAGGACACCTCCTCCGGCAAGACCCCGGATTGCTCCACTAGAAAATCAACGATCTTTTGGCGGAACACTCTGGCGGCAAATTTGGCCGCATTCCCGGTGACATAGGTCTGGCGGGAGGCCGTGGTCGGGCCGCCGTCCGGCGCCAGGTCCGTATCCATCACATGCACGTCCACATCTTCTGGCCGGACATCCAGCTCTTCAGCCACAATCATCCGCAGCACCGTCACCAGGCCCTGGCCCAGCTCCGCTGCGGATGAACGCACATCAAAGCGTCCCTCTGGCAGCAGTTCCACAACTGCGCCGGAGCTGTCATCCGCGCCGCTGCCCAGCCCGGTATTCTTGAAAGCGGCAGCCATACCCCAGGTACGGACGAAAGTCACGCCCTCGCGCACTTCGCGGACGGGGTCAAAGGGCCGCTCGCCCGCCACCTCATGGAGCCGGGCCTCAACCTGATCCAGACAGTCCACCAGGCCGACGCTGTCAACCAGCAATTGGTTGGTGTTGGTCCGGGTGCCGGTCCGCAGAGCATTCATCCGGCGCAGGGTGAAGGGGTCCAGCGCCAGACGGTGGGCGATCATGTCCATCATGCTCTCAATCGCAAAGGAGGACTGGATCACGCCAAAGCCCCGGAATGCGCCCGCCGGGGGGTTGTTGGTGAACATCGCGTAACAGTCGGCCTTGGTGTGGGGAATCACATAGCATCCGGCGGAATGGGTGGTCGCCCGGGTCATCACCTTATCCCCCAGCGAGGCATAAGCCCCGGTGTCGCCATAGAGCAGGGTCTCCGCCGCAGTCAGATGCCCGTCCTGCCGGACGCCCAGTTTAACCGTGATCTGGGTGGCATGCCGTTTGGGATGCACCAGGAGCGATTCTTTCCGGTCAAAGAGCAGCTTCACCGGCCGGCCGGTAGCATTGGCCAAAAGCGCGCTGTGGATCTGGCCGGAAATATCCTCTTTCCCGCCAAACCCGCCGCCCATCGTCTGCCCGGCGATATGCACCCGTTCTTCCGGCCAGCCCAGCGCCTCAGCCACCTGGCGGCGGTCTTCATAGGGGATCTGGGAGGCCACATAGACTGTCATCCGCCCATCAGCGCCTGGGACGGCCATGCTGCATTCCGGCTCCATGAAGGCATGGTCCATCGTCGGCGTGGTGAAGGTCTCCTCAAAGACCAAATCAGCCTCAGCCAACCCCTGCGCCAGGTCCCCTTTGCGGACCTTGATGTGCTCCATCAAGTTGCCCGTCTCCCGCAGCCGGGGCGCGTCCGGCCCTGCGGCCTGAATCGCCGAGAACACCACCGGCAGAGGGTCGATCTCGACTGCAATCAATTCAAGCGCCCGGTCTGCGGCCGCTTGGGACTCGGCGGCCAGGATCGCCACCGCGTCACCCTCATAGCTGACCTGCTCCCCCACGCCCACCAGGATCGGCCAATCCGTGAAGACCAGGCCGTGCTTGTGGGCGCCGGGGAGGTCCTCGGCCGTCATCACCGCGACCACCCCCGGATAGGCTCTGGCGCCGGAGACATCCACTTGCCGCAAAATGCCGTGCGGCGTCATCGCCCGCTTCACCCGCGCGAAGAGCATCCCCTCAAAAGCCAGGTCATCCGTAAAAACAGCCATCCCAGCGACCTTGTCCACCGCGTCCGGCCGGATGGCCTTCCGGCCCACAACCCTGCCGGGCCTCTCCGAAACCACCACCTCGGGTTGTTCGAGCGGACGGCCGGTCCGCAGCGATTCAGCGGCCGCCAGGATGGCTTTTTCAATCGAGGGATAACTGCCACAGCGGCAGAGGTTCCGCTTGAGCGCTTTGTGAATATCTTCAGTCGTCGGGTTTGGATTGCTTTTCAGCAAAGCCCAGGAGGCCATGATCTGGCCAGGGGTGCAGAAACCACATTGCACCGCGCCGTAATCCACGAACGCGGTCTGGAGCGGGTGCAGTTTTAGCGCGCCATCCACGACTTCCGCCAGGCCCTCGATCGTGAGCACCGTCTTGCCATCCGCATTCGCAGCCGGGTAAAGGCAGGATTTAACCGGCCGGCCTTCCAGCAGGACCGTGCAGGTGCCGCACTGACCTTCCCCACATCCCACCTTGGTCCCGGTCAGATGCAGCCGCTTGCGCAGGACATCCACCAGTTTCTCGCCAGGTTCAATGGCCAGAGAATGGTCCCGCCCATTAACAGTCAGACTGATTACTTGGTTCATAAATGATACTGAATTCTGCGACCCTTAAAGACCGCGCTCTCCCCGGACATAGGGGATACCCAAAGCCGCCGGTGTGCCTCGCCGGTTCCTTCTGGCCGCGCCGGACCCCCAAACCAGCGCAACGATGGTCAGGGCGAATGGCACCATCTGGAGGAAAAATACCAGGTTATGGTCATAGAAGAAGGGATTGCGCAGGCCCAGGATCATCGCGGGACCCTGCAGGTCGAGCGTGAAACGCCGGAGCATCCCGAAGAAATAGCCGCCCAGCGCCGCGGTGTAGGGGTTCCAGCGGGCGAAGATTACCAGAGCAATCGCAATCCAGCCCTGACCGGAAGTCGTCAGGTTGCTGTACCACCCGGGCGAGATCGCAATGCTGATCGTTGCGCCAGCAAGGCCGGCCAGACAGCCGCCGATGAAGGTGTAAAGATAGCGGGTGCCATAAACGCTGATGCCCAGGCTGTCCGCCGCAGAGGGCTTTTCGCCCACCGCGCGCAGGTGCATCCCGGGACGGGTCTTGAAAATAAAATACCAGGAGAGGGGAATCAGCAGATACCCCACATAGACCAGCAAATTGAAATCGGTGAAGAAGATCAGGCCGATGAAGGGAATTTTTGAAAGCAGGGGGAGTGTCACGGTGGGGATGGTGGGGGTGTTCAGGCCGGTCAGACCTTCACCGATAACCAAGGCCAGCCCCGTCCCCAAAAACGTCAGCGAGAGGCCGCTGACCGTCTGGTCAGCCTGCAATGAAATGACCACCAGCCCATGCGCCAAGCTCAGGATGCCGCCCGCCAGAATACCGGCTAGCAGGCCCAGCCAGGCATTTTGGGTCACATAGGACACTTTGAAAGCCGCCATTGCACCAATCAACATCATCCCTTCCACGCCCAGGTTCATCACCCCGGAACGCTCCGCAAAAATCTCGCCAATCGCTGCGAAGATCAGGATTGTCCCTGTGGACAACCCGGCTCGAAGAATAACCTCTAAATTCATGCCATTTCCTCCTGATGGGTGCGGACGATGCGGACTTTATAGCGCAGGAAGACATCACTGCTGATCACCAGGAAGAGAATGGTCCCCTGGATCATAAATGAGAGGCCGGAAGGCTGAATCTCCCGCCCGGCGACGATCAGCGCGCCGAAAAGGATCGCCACCGGAATGACAGCGAAGGGGTTCAACTTCGCCAGCCAGGCCACGATCACACCGGAAAAGCCATAGTTCGTTGAAATCCGCTCCTGCAAGCGATGGACTACGCCCGTCACCTCGGACATCCCGGCCAGGCCGGCCAGCGCGCCGGAGAGCATCATCACCAGGATGATGTTCTTTTTGATGTTGATGCCGGCGTAATTGGCGGCCTTGGGGTTATCGCCGATCAGGGCGATCTCATAGCCCCAGCGGCTGCGCTTGAGGATCACCCAGATCAGCACGGCGGCCACCAGGCCAAAGACCACGCCCAGGTGCAGCGTGATCCCCGAGAAGAAGGGGTAATCCTTGGCCAGGTCCGCCAGCCGCGGCAGCCAGGCCACTTTGTCAAAGGTGGGCGTCATCTGGAACCCGGCGTCGCTGTATTTGCCGAAGATCCAGTAGTTGTTCCAAAAGATCGCGATGTAATTCAACATCAGCGTGGTGATGATCTCGTTCACATTGAACACCGCCTTGAGGAAGCCGGGGATGAAACCATAGAGCGCACCGCCCAGGATTCCCATCAAGGCCATCAGGGTCAGCACCAGCCATTTCGGGCTGTCCAGCGGAATGATCGGCACCAGCACGACCATGCTGGCAAAGAAAGCGCCAATATAAAATTGGCCCTCAGCGCCAATGTTGAGGATGTTCATCTTAAAGGCCACAGAGCAGCCCAAACCGATCAGGATCAAAGGCGTCGCTTTGACCAGGATATCCGAAAACGCGCCCCAGCTGCCAAAAGAGGCCGTGAAGAAATAGCGGTAAACCTGGAAGGGGTTCCCGCCGATCAACCACAGGACAATCCCACTGATAATGAAGGCAACAACCACCGCGCCCAAGGATGTGGCCAAGGGCAGCCATTTCGGAACATCATTGGTACGGCTTTCAAACTTAATTTTGTAAGGAAACTTCATCCGTCACTCCTCAACGCCCCGGTCATCATCATCCCGATCTGGTTGAGATCGGCCTGGCTGGCAGCCATCTCTCCCACCAGCTCACCATCAAAGATGACCGCAATCCGATCGCTCAACATTAGAAGTTCTTCCAGCTCTTCCGAGATCAACAGGATCGCAGCGCCCTTCTGACGTTGTTCCAAAAGCAGCCGCTGGATCCCTTCGATTGCGCCGACATCCAGGCCGCGGGTGGGTTGCATGGCAACGATCAATTTGGGGTCGCCCGAAATTTCACGAGCCAGGATCAGCTTCTGCAGGTTCCCGCCGGAGAGCTTCCGGGCCATCGTTTCCACAGTCGGCGCCTGGATATCATAAACCTCTTTCAACTCAGCCGCATGGTCATGGGCGGCCAGATAGTCAATCCGCCAGCCATTGCTGATCGGGTCCTGGGCGTAATTCTTCATGATGATGTTCTTGGTGATGGAAAGGTTCGGTGCGGTCCCCATGCCGGTCCGGTCTTCAGGGATATGCGCCAGGCCGCAGCGGATGGACTTCTGCGGTGAGCAGTTGCCCACTTCCGTCCCATTAATCCGCACGGAGCCTTCGATGGGCCGCAGCCCGGTCACGGCTTCGACCAGTTCGCTCTGGCCGTTGCCGGCGATCCCGGCAATGCCGAAGATCTCCCCTTCCTGGATCTGGAAGGACACATTCCTCACTGCGGGTAAGCCCCGATTATTGGTTGTTGAAAGGTTTTCCACTTCCAAAACAACCTCGCCCGGCTCCCTCTCGACCTTTTCCACCTGGAAGATGACCTTGCGGCCAACCATCAGTTCGGCCAGCTGGGTCCGGGTCAGCCCTTGCGGATCAATCCCTTCGGCTGTGGCTTTGCCCTTCCGCAGAACGGTCAGCCGGTCAGCGACGGCCTGAACTTCATTTAATTTGTGGCTGATGAAGATGATCGACTTTCCCTGGCTCACCAGGGTCCGCATGGTTTCCATCAGCTCGTCGATTTCCTGGGGCGCCAGAACCGCGGTGGGTTCATCCAGGATCAGAATCTCCGCCCCCCGGTAGAGCGTTTTCAGGATCTCCACCCGCTGCTGCTCACCCACAGAGAGCTGCCAGATCTTCGCGGTCGGATCGACCTTCAAACCAAAGGTCTCCTGCAGCTTTTGAATCTTCTTGTCGTAGGTCGCCAGTTTCATAATAAACTTAGGCTCATTGAGCCCCAGCAGGATGTTCTCCGTGACGGTCAGCGTTGGCACCAGCATAAAATGCTGGTGGACCATCCCAATCCCGCTGGCAATGGCACCTTTGGGAGAGCGGAAGGAAACGGGTTCGCCATTGATCCTGATCGTGCCGGATTCGGGTTGATACATTCCCGAAAGGACATTCATCAAGGTGCTTTTCCCGGCCCCGTTCTCACCCAAAAGGGCATGGATCTCCCCTTTTCTTAGAGTGAAATTCACATGATCGTTTGCCAAAACTCCCGGGAAACGGATCACGATATCCTGCATTTCAACTGCGTAGGGCGTATTTTCCGGTAAATTTGTCATAAATCCAACTTGGTCAATAAAGGCACCAAAACGGTGTTTAAATAATGCCAGGTAACACAACCAGGAAACTGCATTCGCAAATTTCCTGGTTGTGTCTGTTCAGTCTAACTAATCAAGTGAGGGTAATTCAGCGGTGATGTTCTCATTCCACCAGTACATACAGGTGGTGCATTCGCTGCCAAATTGGGCGAAGCCATCCAGGTCAAGCTGTTCAAGGCTGACACCATCGGCCAGGATCAAGTTGCCCTGGTTGTCCGTGATCGGGCCTTTGAAGACGTCGAAGCGGTCGAATTCACCAGCCAGCATCTGGTCCAAGATTTCGCGGACCATCGCCAGATCCTCTTCGGGCAGCTCAGCCACACCGGGCATCAGTTCCTCGCCTTCCATGAAGCCATAGAGGCCCAGGCCGCCGGAATCGGCGTCAAAGTATTCCCAGCCGCCCTTCCAGATGCCTTCGCGGGAGGCTTCAACGATCCGGGCATATTCCACACCCCAGTTCCAGTACATGGAAGTGAGGCAGGCATCCACGGTGCAGTTTCCAGAGTAGTCATAGGTGATGCCCCATTTGCCTTCGGGAGCGACCATGGCAGGAGCGGGGGTGTCCGCACCGGTCATCACAACCTGGGCGCCGGCGGAGAAGAGCGATTCAGCGCCTTCCTGTTCCAGGATGGGATCATGCCAGGTGTTGATGAAGCGGACATCAATTGTGCATTCGGGGCAGGTTTTCTGGACGCCCAAAGCAAAAGCGTTGCCCAGGCGGGTTTCTTCGGGGATGGGGAAGGTGGCCATATAACCCAGTTTCGGGTTGCCATCCATCTTGGCCCGGGAACCGGCCAGCATACCGGCCAGGTATTTCATATCTTCCATCGCGCCCATCAGGTTGCCAAAGTTTTCGCCATTGGCTTTGTAGCCACTGACGTGGATGATATCCACATCCGGGAATTCTTCCGCCACGATTTCCGAGGCGTCCATGAAGCCAAAGGATGTTGTGAAGATCACATCAAAGCCTTTGCGGGCCAGGGAGCGGATCACCTGTTCGGCATCGGCGCCCTCGGGCACGTTTTCAACGTAGGCAGTGTGAACGTCGGCGACGTTTTCTTCGACGTACATCCGGCCAACATCATGGGACTGCGACCAACCGCCATCGTCATGGGGGCCAACATAGACGAAAGCTACGTTATATTTTCCCTCTTCCGGGGCAGGGATCTGAAAGCCTGCAACGGTCTCTTCTGTTGCCTGGGTTTGGCCGCATGCAGAAAGGGCAAACGCAGCAACAACTAAAATAGCCAAAAGCCAAAAAATATGTTTTCTCATCTCTCATCCTTCTTCGTCTAAATATTTGGTGGATTGATTAGACTGAAGTACAAATTTTTGAGTCGTGATCTCCTTTCCCAAATTAGCCATGTGGATCGAGTGATGAAGGCCTTCTATTTCTTCATTCAAACGCATGGCGTTGAATAAACAAATATTCCATTGAATTTATTGGCAGGAAAAACATATCTGGTAGGGACAGATCGATTGAACACATTCCCCAAGCAGTAACCCTTTTGATGTCAGACGTCTGGTGGTTCATAACGCAAGAATTCATCCTTGCAATCGCAACCTCAACTCATTCGGCTATGTTAAGTCAGTAGACAGATTTTATCATAGAAAACGACGAGATTAAATTGTCTAGACACATTAACTTTTTGTTTACATCCGGATGGATCTGCGCCCAACACCGTTTTCGGCTCGCCCAGCAGCGGCCCGCTTTCCAGGCCCAAGGGCCGCGCCAGCGTCCAAATGAGACCCAAATTGCAGCCAAATACGGATAACGCAGCCCAGATAATCAAAGCTTAACCCGGCGTTAACCTTTTGATGTGGTAAAAACCCAGGAGTTTGCTAAAATCGAACCAATTATGACTGAGAAATTTGTTCAGGAACTCAAGCGAAAGCCTCATCACCGAACCTCTCCCGGAGGAGCGGCGTTTGGCGCTTAACTGAACTTATTTACGAGCGTATATCAAAAGGCCTTCCTCCAGGAAGGTCTTTTTTGTTCCCCGAGGAGGTTGCATGCGATCTGAGCGATAAAAAACGAGACAGCAAGCCAACGTATTGGAATAACCAGATTTTATTTATTTTTGAGGAGAAAAAATGAAACAGAAAGTTTTAGTGACAATGATTGCCGTTCTGGCCCTCGGCCTTCTGGCCTCCTGCGCCAAATCATCTGATGCACTGGTCGTTGCAACAGATGCCGCCTTCCCGCCCTTTGAAATGATTGACGAAGAGACAAAAGAGATCGTTGGGTTCGATATCGACCTGATGAACGCCATTGCCGAAAAAGCGGACCTGGACATCGTCTTCCAAAACGTCGCCTGGGACCCGCTGCTGGCGGGCATGGCGGATTGCCAATATGATATGGCTATTTCCGGCATGACCATCACGCCCGCGCGGGCTGAACAATTCAGCTTTTCAGATCCCTACATCAACGCCGGCCAGATCGTCACCGTCCAGGCGGACAACACCACCATCAACGGCCCTGAGGACCTGGTTGGTCTGACCGTCGGCGCCCAGATCGGCACCACTGGCGCCATGGAAATTGAAGCCATTGCCGACACCACGCTCAAAATTTACGATACCTATGAACTCGCTTTCCTCGATCTTGCCAATGGGCAGGTGGACGCAGTGGTCGCGGACTATCCCACGGCTGTGGCTTTCGTCAGCAACACCGCCGCCAATCTAAAAGTTGTCGGCGATGTCTTCACCGATGAAGGCTATGGCGTGGCATTTTGCCTGGGCAACACTGAACTGATTGACCAGGTCAATGCAGCCATCGCAGAGCTTCAGGCCGAAGGCTTCATCGACGAGCTAGTTGCCAAATGGTACAACTAGCGATTTAGGGGTTATCCAATCCACTTGGTTCTCCCTCTCGCCAGGGTTCGCCTTGGCGAGAGGGCTAAGAAAGAGTTCCTATGCAAATCCGAAAAGAACTGGAAAAAGTCCCCGGTTTCGAGGTTGCCAACCACCAGATCGACAGCTGGTGGTGGCTGGTCGCGGCGGTCGTCGCGATTGTTGCCCTCCTGGCAGGTCTCGAACCCGATCCCTACTGGCGGATTATTAAATTCGTCAGCGATGGCTTGCTGGTGACCGTTGGCGTCACCATCACCGCCTTTATCCTGACCCTGGTCCTGGGTCTGCTCACGGCGTTGGGCCGACTCTCGAACAACGGTTTTGTCCGTTGGTTCACCACCATTTACGTTGAAGTTGCCCGGGGGGTTCCACTCCTTGTCCAATTGTTGTTCTGGTATTTTGCTTTTCCTTCAATTATTCAAGCATTAGGGCGGCTGATCAGCTACGAACCCTTTGAACATTACCTGGCCAACCCTTTTGTGATGGCCATCTTGGGCCTGACCTTCTGCTATTCCGCTTACATGAGCGAAATCTACCGGGCGGGAATCCAGAGCGTCCCCAAAGGCCAAAACGAGGCGGCCCGCAGCCTGGGCATGACCCACAATCAGTCCATGCGCTATGTGATCCTGCCCCAGGCCTTCCGCACGGTCCTTCCGCCGGTGGGCAATGAGTTCATTTCCCTGCTGAAAGATTCTTCCCTGGTGAGTGTGGTTTCTGTGGCCGATATCACCCGACGGGGCCGGGAGTTCATGGCGGCCAGCTTCCTGCCGGTTGAAACCTGGATGATGATCGCCCTGATCTATCTTATCATGACCCTCATCTCCGCCCGAGTCGTTGCCTGGATCGAACGAAAAACTCAAACGGAGGCCCGCTGAAATGACCACCCCTTCCCCCACCCCCATTATCCAAATTGAAAACCTGCATAAACACTATGGAGAGACTGCCGCGCTCAACGGCGTCAGTTTGAATGTTTACCCCGGTGAAGTTGTGCTGATCATCGGCCCTTCCGGCTCGGGCAAGTCCACCCTCCTGCGGTGCATCAACCGCTTGGAGACCTTCCAGGCGGGTTCCGTCTGCGTGGATGACATCCCCCTGACCACGGCGGAAAACATCAATGCAATCCGCACCGAGGTCGGCATGGTCTTCCAGTCCTTCAACCTTTTCCCCCACCTGACGGTGCTGGAAAATGTGACCATCGCCCAGAAGGTCGTCCGCAAGCGCAGCCCCGAGGAAGCCGAAGAGATCGGCCGAGCGCTGCTCGCCAAGGTCGGCATTCCCGAAAAAGAGAATGACTATCCCGGCCAGCTTTCCGGCGGCCAGCAGCAGCGGGTGGCCATCGCCCGAGCGCTCGCGATGAACCCCAAGATCATGCTTTTTGACGAACCCACCAGTGCGCTGGACCCAGAGATGATCCAAGAGGTTTTGGATGTCATGCTCCAGCTGGCCAAAGAGGGGATGACGATGGTGGTCGTCTCCCATGAAATGGGCTTCGCCCGGGCCGCGGCGGACCGCGCCGTCTTGATGGATGAGGGCCTGATCGTTGAAGAAGCCGTACCGGATGTGCTTTTCAGCAACCCCACCCAGGACCGAACCAAGGCCTTCCTGAGCAAGATCCTTTAAAACTTAGCAAAGTGAATACCCCTAAAAACCGCTTTGATCCGCCTCTCAAAGTGGCTTTTAATGCTATGATTTAATCTCAACCAAAATAAGGCAAAGGAGCATCATGAAGATTGCGATTGGAAGCGATCACGCTGCTTATGAATTGAAAGAGATCATCATCCAACACCTCAAAGATCGCGGAATTGAAGTTTTGGATCTGGGTACCCACTCCCCGGAGCGCACCCATTACCCGGTTTACGGCCAGCGGGTGGGCAAAGCCGTGGCGAATGGCGACGCGGACCTGGGCATTACCATCTGCGGTACGGGAATCGGGATCGGCATCTCCGCCGGCAAGGTCAAAGGCATCCGGGCGGCCATTGTCAGCGACACCTACTCGGCCCGGATGGCCCGCCAGCACAACAACGCCAACGTGCTGTCCTTCGGCGCCCGCGTGGTTGGCCCCGGCCTGGCAGAGGATATTGTGGACTCCTTCCTCGACCATGAATTCGAAGGCGGCCGGCATGCTACCCGCGTGGACCTGATCGCCGACATTGACGCTGGCGAGGACATCACTGAGATGTCATAACCCTGATTTCCGGGGATAAAAATAAACCAGCCAAGCGGCTGGTTTTTTTATTTAACCTCTGGGGATTGACGTCTTTTCTTCGTCAGCGCCGAATGGCGTGAGATCAGGCGGACATAGGGCGGAGATAGGCGCCCCTCGATTTCCGCCGTCCTAAGCGCAGCTCGGAATTCCTCAGCCGTATGAAATTCCGGCAGGGAGAGAGTCGCCGTGCCCAGTTCATAGGCCGAATGGGCATCTGAGCCGGCCGTGCCCGCCAGACCGACCTGCCTGGCAAAATCCTGCGCCTGCTTGTTCGGTTCCATCCTCAGGCAACGCGCGTTGAAGACCTCGACGGCATCAAGCGCCGGCGCAATGGCTTCCAGATCCGCCGGCTCCCACAATTTGCCGCCTCGGTGGTCAAAGGGATGCGCCACGCTGATCACCGCGCCTTGCGCCTTCAACCGCCGCACGGCCTCCCCGGGGTTGAGGCCTTCAGGCACCTTTTCCGTCATGAAATAGCCCAAAAGTTCGCCGCTGGTCGTCTGGATCTCTTCGCCAATGATAATCAGGTCCGGGGCAAGTTTCTGGGCGGCAAAAGCCCCCTCAATCTCATTATGGTCCGTCACAGCCAGGCGGTCGATCCCCAGTTCCCGGGCGCGTTCGATCAGCCTATCCAAGGGAAGCAGGCTGTCTTTGGAATAACACGTGTGCAGGTGAAGTTCGACCCGGATGGTTGGCGTTGCTGAGTTCATGCGTTCAAAAAAATGCGGGGCAGGCGATCGGCCAGCCCGCAGACCACTTCATAGTTGATGGTTCCCCAGCATGCCGCCAGGTCTTCCGCGGAGAGCCGGTGGCTGCCCTGAACGCCTAATAACACCACTTCGTCCCCCACCCGGGCCTCCGGCACGGAATCCAGTTGGAGCATGCACTGGTCCATGCAGACCCGCCCGACGACGTCGACCCTTTGGCCGCGCACCAGCGCCTGCTGCCCAGGCACTCGCCGGTAGCCATCGCCATAACCCACTGGGATCACGCCGATCCGTTCCTCGCCCTGAGTCTTGTACTGGTGCCCATAGCTGACGCCGTGCCCCGGCGGCAAAAGCCGCAGGGAGGTGAGCCTGGCTTTCCAGGTCAGCGCGGGGCGGAACTCGGACGGCAAGGGGGACTCGGGCGACGGGGTCAGGCCGTAGAGTGCGATTCCCGGCCGGACCATATCGAAATAAGTTTGAGGAAAATTGATAATCGCTGCCGAGTTGGAGGTGTGGACCGTCTTCGGCAGGAGGCCGCGCTGGCGCAGCCCCTCTAACAGAGCAGTGAAGCGGGCTAACTGCTCCTGGGTGGTATTGACATCCGGCTCATCCGCCCGGGCAAAATGGGTGAAAATCCCATCAATCTCCAGTTTTGCATGGTCGTGATACTCGGCCAGGAATTCCGCCGCCTTTTCAGGGACCATGCCCAGGCGTCCCATGCCGGTTTCCACCTTGACATGAGCCTTAAGCCGGCCGGGCGCTTTCTGCGCAGCTTCAAGGTAGGCTTTGGCCATCTGAGGATCATAAATCGCCACGTGAATCCCCTGGCGGATGGCTTCCGGGATCAACGCGGGGGGCGTATAGCCCAGGACCATGATCTCCGAGCTGATCCCCTGCTCGCGCAGAAGCAGGGCTTCCTCAATCCGGGCAACGCCGCACCAATCCGCCCCGGCCTCGATCGCCGCGCGGGCAATCTGGAGCGCGCCATGGCCATAGCCATTCGCCTTGATCACGGCCATCACCATCGCGTGCGTTCTGCGACTGATCGCACGAACGTTGCTCCGGATCGCGTCCAGGTCAATTTCCAGCCAGGTTGAATAAGCTTGCGTATCCATGGGGTGTAGTATAGCCCCCCTTGCCCCAGCTTTCAAGGTTCCAGGCCATTATCAAAGCGGGCAGCTACGGTATAATCAAAAACCTGAATACCCTTATTGACCAGAAACCCAATGGAAGAAAACGCGAGATGATGGAAAAATCAAAATTCAGCTACGATCTGGTCGCCCAGGATGGCCGCGCCCGAGCCGGCGTCTTCCACACACCGCATGGCGACATCCCAACCCCGATCTTTGCCCCGGTGGGCACGCAGGCCTCGGTGAAATCCCTCACCCAGCGCCACCTGCAGGAACTGGATGCCAAGCTGATCCTCTCCAATACTTACCACCTCTACCTGCGGCCGGGCGATGAATTGATCGCCGAGCTGGGCGGCCTGCACCCGTTCATGTCCTGGGACCGGCCAATCCTGACGGATTCGGGCGGCTTCCAGGTCTTCTCGCTTTCCGACATGCGCCAGGTGGACGAGGACGGCGTGACCTTCAAGAGCCATCTCGATGGAGCCACCCACCGCTTAACGCCTGAAAAATCCATCGCGATCCAGGAGAACCTCGGTTCGGACATCATCATGGCTTTTGACGAGTGCGCTGATCCCTACCAGCGGGACTACATTGAAGCCGCAATGCACCGCACCCACCGCTGGGCCGAGCGCTGCAAAGCCGCCCAGGCCCGGGATGACCAGGCCCTTTTTGGCATCGTCCAGGGCGGCATCTATCCCGAACTCCGGGAGCAATCTGCTGAATTTATCCGCTCGCTGGACCTGCCGGGCAATGCTATCGGCGGCCTCTCGGTCGGCGAGACCAAGGAAGAAATGCACGCCATGCTGGAGATCGTGGACCAGATCCTCCCGCAGGACAAGCCCCGCTACCTGATGGGCGTCGGCACGCCGCAGGACCTGGTGGAAGGCGTCCGGCGGGGCGTGGACATCTTCGATTGCGTCCTCCCCACCCGCCTGGCCCGCCACTCCGCCGCGATGACTGATTCCGGCCGGCTGAACATGATGAACGCCCAATTCGCCCGGGATGAGCGGCCGATCAGCGCCACCTGCGAGTGCTACACCTGCCAGAATTACTCCCGAGCCTATCTCCGCCACCTGATCCAGGCCAAGGAGTTGCTGGCCGGCACGCTACTCTCAATCCACAACATTCACACGCTACTCAGCCTGACCCGCAGGATGCGCCAGTCAATCCTGGATGGGCAGTTCGATGAATTTGCATATAATTACCTGGCCAACTTCGATTAATCAAAGGAGCCTTCCATGACCCTACTCCAGGCCATCATTCTCGGGATCGTGCAGGGGCTGACCGAATTCCTCCCGATCTCCAGCTCCGGGCATCTGGTTGCCCTGCCTTTCCTTTTGAACTGGGACCTGCCTGCCAAGCAGATGTTCATCTTCGATGTCCTCGTGCAACTCGGCACGCTGGCAGGGGTGATTGTCTATTTCTGGAATGACCTGATCGCAATCCTCAAAGGCTTCTTCCGGGACCTTTTCTCCGGCAAGCCCTTTGCCAGCCACGAAGCCCGGATGGGCTGGCTGCTGATCGTCGCGACCATCCCCGCGGGGCTGGCCGGCCTCTTCCTGAACGACCTGGTTGAACAGGCTTTCTCCTCCCCACTGGCAACCGGAATCGCCCTGCTGGTGACGGCCGTGATGCTGCTGGCCGGTGAAAAGGTCAGCAGGAAAATCGGAGACCTGGAGGACATCAATTTTGGCACCGCGCTGGTGATGGGCCTGATGCAGGTCCTGGCGCTCTTTCCCGGCATCTCCCGCTCCGGCGCCACCATTTCCGGCGGGATGTTCCGCAACCTCAAACGGGAATCCGCCGGTAAATTCTCGTTCCTGATGTCCATCCCGATCATGCTGGCCGCGGGCGGCCTTTCCACCTACCAGATGGTCACAGAAGGGTCTGACCTGGCTTCCTTCCTGCCCATCATGCTGGCCGGCTTCCTAACGGCGATGGTCGTGGGCTACCTATCCATCCGCTGGCTGCTCAAGTTCCTGGTGAACCACTCCCTGGCTTATTTCTCGATCTACTGCGCGGCGCTGGGCAGCCTCATCCTCCTGATCGGCTGGCTGCGGTAAGGCCATGAAAAGCCGAATTTGGCTCGGACTGCTCCTGGCTCTGCTGGCCCTCCTGACCGCCTGCGCCCCATCCGCGCCTTCAGACAGCCCCGCTCTGGAAGTGGTCCATTTGCAGACCACGGCCGCGCTGGCGCGCTGGCTGCCCAAGGCCGCGGATTGCGCCGGCGCGATCCCGAACCTGGGCGTCGCCAGCGAGATCGCCGAACCCGACGCACTCAGTCTGGCCAGCGCCGACCTGATCCTGCGCCTGGGCGCCCGCCAGGCCGAAGACCCCTTCACCGCCGTGATGGGGCGCGAAAGCCTGGTCCTGGTCGCCGGAGATCAGGTCCCCGTCCGTTCGCTCTCCATTGACACCCTGCAATCGCTCTATGCGGGAGACTGGACACGGTGGTCAGAGCTGCCGGAAGCGGACAGCACTGCTGCGGACCTCCCCGTCATCCTGCTGAGCTACCCGGCAGGGCATGAATTGGAAGCCCTCTTCTCCCAGACCTATCTCGGAGGCTCGCCGATCCTCGGCAGCCCCCAGCCCTATGCCTCCCCGGAGGGACTGGCCGAGAGGCTGAACGCCAGCCCCGGCGCCATCGGCTACACTCTTTCCAGCCTCGTTCCCGTGGGTTACCGGACGGTCCCGGTGACCGGCCTGGCAGCCGACCCCGTTTTCTACGTCCTGGCGGTCACGGCCGAAGAACCGACAGGCGAGCTACGGCAGCTTTTGCTCTGCCTGCAAAATGCCGAGTGAATCGATCAGCCCCGGCAGATGGCTGGCGAGGAAAGCCCCGGTTTCCTTCCTGATCCTGATTCCCCCATCCTTTGCGATCTTCTGGTTAAAAAAGTCCAGCATCGCCGCCGCTTTCTGGTTGGAGATGTCATCTTCCACGTCCCACAACGAAAAAGCGTAACTGACCAGCGCCTGGCCCTTTGTCACCCAGAGGTCCGACTCATACAAATCCAGCCGTACCTCAGCGAACTGTGAGGTCAGGCGATCCCAGCCATTTTGCAGGCTGAAACGCCGGCGGTCGCTGTCGGGAATCCTGAAACCCGGCTGGAACTCCTCAAGCAGGGTATACAAATCCACCATGTGGGTTGCGCCGTTGGTCGCGGCGATAAAAAGCCCATCGGGTTTGAGCGCCCGGGCGCATTCCGCGACGGCCAGTTCAATGGTTGGAACGTGGTAAAGCATGTGGTTCGCGGTCACCCGGTCATAGCGGGCATCCTGAAAGGGCAAATCCTGGGCATCGCCGCTCAGATAATTGAAACGCCAGTCCGCCGCGCCCATCCCCGCGCGCCCGCTCCTGAGCATCCCGATCGAAAGGTCCATCAGGTCAAACCGGGCGGAATTTGGGAACAAAGCCGCATTGGCCTGCCACTGGGTCGCATTCCCGCAGCCCACCGCCAGGACTTGCTGACCTTCACCCACCGCGAGGTGTTGGTAGACCCAGGTTGTCCAGGGCACAGACGCCGTGCTGTAAAGGTCATGCAAAGCGATCCTGGAATTCAAATTGTTCGGTGAACGGTACTGCTCGCCTTTTAAATACGCCTGATCGGTGAACTTGCTCATGCGCCCTCCGCAGTCACAGGTCTGAAATTCATGCTCCCACCTGCCCCCATTCTATCATTGAACCCGAGGGCAGCTCTCAAAATGGGCCTTGCTTGACACTGACTTTCAAAGGGATTATATTTAGCAAGCATCCCAAAAATGCAGGATGCGTGGAACTTTAAAAAATCCTAGTCAGATGGAGTATCAGCATGGCAGAACGTTATGTCGGAACCGTCAAATGGTTCAGCGCCCCAAAAGGGTATGGTTTCATTGGTCG
>WOYI010613748.1_pt1 | contig 97585 bp, 100 predicted proteins | sample 6423411 | NCBI WGS metagenome assembly WOYI01 (sample SAMN13441803, study PRJNA592873) | oil field metagenome | biome: oil field; feature: oil-well bore; material: oil-contaminated soil; isolation source: oil-contaminated soil from oil-well borehole | place: Germany: Wietze | collected 2016-10-18...
ACAAGTGTGGACACACCAAACCGAAAAACCTAATCAATTACTGCGCGATTCCTAAGTCGCTTGCATCATCCCTCTCGCGATAGCCGCGATGACACCAAGCGCCACGATCGCTTCGTGTCTTCCCAACGTGGTAGAAGGAGGTCGCGAAGAGGGATATCGAACCGGAAACGGCAGGTAACTACGTATCCGGCAAATAGGACGTACTGGCCGAGAACCAACGCGAGCGCACCGCCATTGACGCCCATTGACGGGACCAGCGCAATGGCCAGGCCTGTGGTTACGGCGAGACCAATGACGATAGCTGGTGTCCCGAAATGGGGATGGCCGCTACCAGACAGGCTCGGATAGATCACCTTGGTGGCTGCAGTGGGCGCCAGGCTGAGGGCGAGAATCTGCAAGGCAGGTCCCGCTGCGGCGTACTCGGACCCGGCGAGCAAAGTCATCAGTGATGGAGCAGCGAGCGCAACAACGCCGCTGAAGGCCATAAACAGCCAAAACATCCAGCATCCGATCCGCGCATTCCGATTGAGTACGGAAAGACTGTTGTCCTGGCGGGCCGCATTGGAGAACAGGACCAGGCCGACGGCAGTCGCCGCTTCGAGGAATATCTCGTTCACCCGGGCGGCGGCGAAGAACTCACCTGCCGCCGCAGCCCCGCGGTAGTGCTCGATCACGAACATCGATAGCCGTGAGCACAGGGTGATGAGGAGCAGATTGATCGCGAACGTCATGCCGAAGCGAAACGTGTCTCCGAGCCCGCGAAGATTGATCCGCAGTCGGCCGGCACCCCTTCGGGCAAGCCACGATACGGCGGGGGCAGCGAGAACGAAGCCTGCGCTCTGTGCCCAAAGTGCGGATTGCAGGGTGACACCGGCCGTCAATGCTAACACGATGGCCAGAATCATAGAGGCGACTCGCGGCACCGCTTCGCTGGTACTGTAAGCACCGATGTCCCCGCGGCCCAAGCTTACTCCCTGCATTAGAAATACGAGCAGTAACGCCGCGACGCCGACGACGATGATCGCACCGGACTCCACGTCGGAGAGTCCTGGCAGCTGCCGACCGTACGGCAAGTAGACAGCAGCGGCGCAGGCGAGGGCGATCGGCAGCCATAGTCCGAGGGCAGTGCCAGCTGCCTCGCCGGGGGTTCGGAGTTTCTGGCCTATTTCATAGCCGAACGATTGCCGCAGCCCTGACCCACCCAACAAGCATGCGAGTGTGATCCCGGTGGTCACGATTCCGAACCAGCCAAACTCGTCGGGAGACATCAACCGAGCGAATATGAGAAACGTGACAAACTGAGCAAGGTAAACGATGCCGCGTCCGAAGAGGACGATGAAAACCTGCCTCACGATCTCGTTCAGTGCGCGCACACCTCGTCGCGAGGCGCGCGCGGTGACTCGCCCACTCGCATCAAGCTTGGTCGTTTCGGACCCCCACTCAGCCACGCGGCGATCGCGACCAAGAAGAACCACAAAGTCGAATCAAGTCGGGTATCGATCACGTTGTTGATCACGAAGATCCCGGCGATCAGAAATGCCCAGCGTGCCGCTGGCTCAGCCGTCACGGCGACCGCGCGATAAGTCTTCCAGAGCGTCCGCAGCGACAGCGTCAGAAGCAGGACGAACCCAACTATGCCGAGTTGCAGAAGCATGGACAGGTACCCGTCGTGTGAGCCCGGCACATTCCACCCAGTCGTCCTCTCGATCTCGGTGGCGGCGGGTGAGCCCTTCTCGTACGCGCTGTGCCAGCCGTAGCCGAGGAACGGTTTGTCCTGCCAAGCGATGATTGTGCCACGCCAGATAACGGTGCGCCCCGATAGGGTGTTGTCACGACCAAGCACGCCAAGTATCGCGTCGTAGTAGGCGATTAACACGCCTGTCGTCGCGATGGCGAATACGGCGGTCGGCAAGATTGTCTGCGCACGGCGACGGGCGCTGAGCCCCGCCCATAAGCGCATTAGCACCGCGAACACGATGGTGGCAATCGCCAACACCAAGGCGGTGTCCGAGCTGCACCACACGATCAGGAGGAGGTACAGCGCCACCCATGCGATTTTGCTGAACCTGCGGCCCCGATTCGCATAGAGCGTTGTCACCACTCCCAGCAAAAGCATGGTTCCGAGATGGTTTTTGTGTATGAACGGACCCTTCAGCGTTCCTTCGTTCGGCCATAAGGTGTCAAACGCGGCCGAAGGGAAGGCCACAATCATCACCAGGGTTACCGCAGCGACGATTTTGAATGCGGCGTCGAAAATCCGCAGCGCGTTCTGCGGTGTCATGAGGGACGCGAAAACTCCCGCCGCGACCGTGACGACTGCGTAGGACGTCGCGTATAGGAATCCGTATGGCCACTTGAACCCGAATTCCCATAATCCGTATGTTGAGTTCGCCCAAAGCGGTGAAATGAGCGCAAGCACTATCAGGGCCAAAGCTTCAAGCGGCAAGCGCACAGCAACCTGCGAGTGCGTCAGCAGAACCAGTGCGATCAGCAATATTCCGCCGACGACGCCAATCTCGCCGGGGTAGACGTCTGGTTGCGAAAAAGCCAATACCGCCCACACGCCGAGCAGCGCGAGCCAAATCTCCCCCGTACGTTGAAGGGCGCGGACGCGGTTCATGCACGCAAGATTACAGCGTCAGTTGCTGGGCGGGGCCGCGCGCAGCAAACTGCCAACAACTGCGGGCGTCCCGTGGACCCCGGGACGCCCCCTCAGGCAACGAGCTGAAGTCACGCGGGTTTGGCGGCGATAAACAGCTTTTCCCCCCGCCGTAGCCCGTAACATGCGACGCTGGGTTCCTCCGCGGTGAATTCGGTCAGAGAGAATCCGGCGTGCTCAATCCGGTCCCGGACATCGCGGCCGAACATACGCACATGATCGAACTGCCCGAAATACTTGGTGCGGTCATCCGGAGACGTGTGGGCAGGATTTTCGTACGTGTGATCCCACCCTTCCACAATCGGGAATAGCAACAACGCCCGACCACCGGGGGTAAGGATTCGGTGGATCTCATGAAGCGCTTTGGCATCATCTACGTGCTCTAGAACGTGCGAGCACACCACCAGCTCGACGGATTCGTCGGGTAGGTCGATGTCCTCAATGTTTATCACCATGTCGGCCGCTCGCGGATTGAGGTCAACGGAGCGATATTCACTCGAACGGCTCTTGAATAGGCGCGACAGCTCCGACTCGGGGGCGAAGTGAAGGATTTTCGCCCCGTCGACGATGCCCGGGTTGGCCTCCACCCACAGTCCCATGAGTCGCTGACGCTCCACAGATTCACATTTGCCACAGACCGCGCCGCGCCGGGGCGGGTTTCCGATCGGCCAGAACCTGCCCGAGTACCCGCACAGGTTGCATTCGCGCTTGTCAGCTTGGCTGAGGTTGATGATGCCTCGGACGAGAAGTCGCAGGTTCATCACCGGCTTTGGGACATACTTGCGAACTCGGGCCTTCAAAGTTGGCTGCGGCATTCCGCCCCCCCTTTTGGTAATTTGCTCCACGCTTGAAATTTAGCCCAGACTGTCGCCATCTTCGTGGGTAAGAGTTTGCTGTCCTTAGGTCTTGGCGCGGTGAATTGCGCTCCGGGCTGTTGTATCCATTCCGTATGCAGGCGACACCGAAGTTCTTGTGACCATATACGAGAAGTACGGTCCGGCTGGTGTCGAGCACTTGGACGGTCAGTTCGCTTACCCCATGGATGATTTCGCCACAGGTGACCACCCATCTGTTCCGCGACTGGCTCGCCGCCCAACCGGCCATATAGAGTCAGTTACTCCCATAAACCCGCTGAGGTTGTCATCGTCAGGCCACGCGCGGAGGTGATAACGGTACGCCCGCTTGGTGTCGCTCCCGAGTACTGCGATTCCGATAGATGTGAGGTCGACAATGACGCACAGGTCGGGGTCGGCCGCGATCGCGGCCCAGGCGCGTTCCATGCCGGACGACCAGTGGATCTCGTCGTACACGAGAACCGCGCCGGGGGCGAGATGGGGTTTGATCATTCGGTGGTACGCCTAGATCGCGTGCTCGCCGTGGTGGCCGTCGACGAACACGTAGCCGAGTGGATCCGTCGACTCGAGGAACGATGGAAGCAGGTCAGCGAAGCGGCCGACGACGATATCAACTACGCCGTGGAGGCCGACCGAGTCGACTGCGGCCTGCGCAATGGCAGCGATCTCCGGTGCGCCCTCCATCGTCACCAAACGGCCCCAATGGTGCTGCAGCCCCGGCCCTGGTACCACGGCCGACACGCCGACCGACGCGCCAAGCTCGAGCGCGATCGCCGGCTGATACTCGCTGATCAGCGAGTAGAGAACACGCGCCCACCACGCCTTCTTTGAAGTCAGGCGGCAGAAGTCAGCGACGGTGGTGTGCTGCACCACACCAGCGGACATCTCACCCTCTCTCAGGTGTTTGTCACGCGCACCAGCCCCGAAGTCCACCTTGGTGACTCGGTCAGTTGAGGAGAGAAATGCGCTTCGCTGCTTTTCCGCCTTGGCGAACCACGCCCAATCTGCGGCGCGGAAATCGTCTCGGAGGCAGCGCGAGATCACGTCGAGCAGTCGTTGCCCGGCAGGGAGGCCGGTCTGCGGTCGACGCCGACCTTCGCCTTGGCCGCCACCAGCCCGCCCCGCACCGCGAGTGCCTGCGCCACGCTCCTAAGCTGCTGTCTGCGCCACATGACCTCCAAGTCAGCAGTCGGCACGCCGCCGGTTGCTACCGTAGCCCGCTCCAACACGCGGCGGGGTAACAGCCCAGCGACGCCAATGATGACCGGGCCGAGGGAAGGCAAGTGGTTCGCGTCCCGGAGGGCGGCAAGTACGGTTCGAACCCCTGGCCACGAACGAGCTGTCAACGCGTAGCGCAGCGCCTGTGCCACAACGAAATCGGCGTATACCGCGGGATCGTCGCGAAGTGCCCGATTCGCCCAATTCAGAGACGCGTGCCAATCGGTGCCCGCGGAGAGCGACGACGCTGAGCCAAGCTGAATTCGCACCACGGGCTCGGGTATTTGTACGAAGCTCGTCCCATGCACGCGCCCCAATCGAATTAGCCAATCCCAATCTTCATGCAAATGAAGCGAGTCATCCCAGGGTGTAGCCGCCGCCAGCTCGCGCGGGCAGAGCAACGCGGAGGGATAGATGCTCGGGCGTCCGCCACTTGGGGGACGGCGTCGAAACAGATAGCGCTCGACGGGCTCGCCGTGATTGATCAGCCGGTCCGGGCCCGGCCGGGACACGGCACCATTGCGAGGGTTGACAAACAACTGTCTGCCCGCGACCACCGTGCGTTCCGGGTTAGTCGCATCTCGCAACACGGCGAGCTGTGCTTCGAGCTTGTTGGGTAACCATTCGTCATCGTCATCGAGTAGCGCAACCATATCGCCGGTCGCCGCCGCGATACCCAAATTCCGCGCGCCGGATGGGCCGACGCCGCCTGAGGTGCGGAGGACACGATCCGCCAATCCCGCAATTTCGGTGGGCCATTCAATGCCGGGTTTGCCGTCCTGGACCACGATCAATTCAACGCGCGCAGCGGTGCGCTGGGCGCGGACGCTGCGCAAAGCCCTAAGAAGCTCCGGTCGGCCGATCGTGGGCACGACGACACTGACCGAGGGCGCTGGCGCGTCGCTCATCGCCGGTACTCGTCGACCAATATGCCGAGGGCTCCGGACACCGTACCCACCCCTGTTGGAACCCCCAGGAGTAGAGCACCTGCACGACGGCCTCCGATGACCAGCAGCGCTGGTGACAGAGACACCCCGAGAGTCACACGCACGACGCCGATTCCGATCACCGCCCACTTCGGGTGTCTACGCAGCAGGATGCGAGCGGAGCAGTTACCCAGTCGCACGTTCCGCCGCCAAAGCCAGCTCAACCGTGCTCGCTCGCTCGGTACGTAATCGTTCACGACCGCCAAACTCGCCCAAGCGGTGCTGCCGCCTGACGCTCGGATGCGGTCCACGAGGTCTGAGTCCGATCCCCCTGTCGTCGCCAGGCGTTCATCGAATACAGGTTCTGCGAGAGCGTTGAGGGCCGACACCTTCAGCAACATATTGTTCGTCGCCGGCCATTTGACCGGCGCACCTTCTGCAAAGATCGGCAATTCAAACAAGCCATACCTTCGACTCCACCATGGCGCCTTGTCCGGCAGAACCGGGATCACCGGACCGGCGACGATGTCGGCTCGCGTCGACTGAGCCGTGGCGATGAGTGAGCTGAGCCAGCCACGGTCTGCTTGCTCGTCATCATCGATGAAGGCGATGGCCTCCACCTCTGGCGCGCGGGCTCGCAACGCCGCATTCCGCGCGAAAGGGATGCCCGCCGTTGGCTCACACAAGTAGCGGACGCCGTACGCCCCCACCACATCTTCTGCCGAGTGGGCGGCGTCGTTATCGACGACTAGCACCGACACCTCCCCCTCGTAGTCCTGCTCTGCCAAGGACGTCAGAAGATTGCGAAGTCCTTCCGGCCGCTTGTAGGTCGCGATGGCAATCATCACCGGGCCAGGTGAGTCTCCACGAGGCGCCCTGCCGTCACCTCCCTTCACTGTGCCCAAGCCTTCCCCTCGACTCCTACAACGGACGATCAACAGGCCTGTGGCTAACCCTTGCGTTTCATAGGATTCCATCCCATAGCGGCCAGCGCATTCACACACGGATACTGATGCATTCTAGGTGCGTGGGTCAGTAACTTGCGGTCGTGGGTGTGTCGTTCTGCTGTCTGGGCGTGCGATCGACAAAGCGAGGCGAACGGTGTTTCTTGAAGGTTGTGGTGTGGCCCCGCGGTCGTGTGTCGATTCCCAACACACCCGGAAAGGAAAATTGCTTGATGGCAACGTCTTTGGCAATCGGAGCGCAGGCTCACGTCTTCCGTTCATCACCGACCCCTCGATGCTTTCGTACTCAGAATGACCGGCTCGCGCTCGGAACGACGTTTGGCATGACTCACCTCTCGCGGTACAGCACGACTGCACGAAACGTCCTGATGATGATCTTGATATCCAGCCACAGCGACCAATTCTCGATGTAGAAGTTGTCGTACCGAGCGCGGTCCGCAATCGAGGTATCACCTTTGAGACCACTTACCTGCGCCAAGCCGGTAAGCCCAACTTGCACCCGGTGGCGGTAGGAGTATCTGTCGAACTGAGTTGAGAATTGCTCAACGAAATGCGGGCGCTCGGGCCGCGGTCCGACCACCGTCATGTCGCCGCGGAAGATGTTCCACAGCTGCGGTAGTTCATCGATCGACGTGCAGCGCAGGAATCGCCCGACTGGGCCGATCCTATTGTCCGCGGCGACATTCCATCTCGTCTCAGACTCGGCCTCGTTGGCTGGCGTCATGGAGCGAAACTTCAAAAGTTCGAACTTCCGACCATCTCGTCCGACCCTGACCTGCCTGAAGATGACTCCTGGGCCGCCTTCGATTCGTACCGCCAAAGCAGCCGTCGCCATTACAGGCGATAGCACGACGAGTGCGGCGGACGACGACACGATGTCGAACGCGCGCTTGATCAAGCGCGCCAGACCTCGGAGGTTTGGGTTCCTGATGCGCATGATCGGGGTCGAGCCGATGTGGTCGGCCATTCCGGTCAAGGTGTGGAAGTGCTGCATACGCGGGACGACCAGCAGTTCCGCGGTCAGACAGGCCTTCGTTCGAACAGCCTCTTCCAGCTCACGTTCGTCGAAGCTGCCGTCGGCGACTATGATGGTATCTGCGCCCACGGTCACGACCGCCATGTCCAGATCTGCAAGCCGGCCCAACCGAGGTGCGAATTCGGCTGCCGGACACCAATCGTCGTCGTCCACAAAGCCCTCGACGTGCAGACCATAACCACGGTGCGCGGCCAGCGTTCTCGCGATGTCTGTCGCAACGGTTCCACCGCCGATCAAGATGGTGCGATGCCTGGCTAGCCCGCGCCTACGCCGCCATGCGCATAGTCGCATCGTGAGCATGCGGCCTAGGACCACCAATGCTATCGCCTGGCAGGCCGTTTCGAGGAAGATCTGCACCTGGGCCTTCTGGTGCAGGAACAGAACCACCGAGGCTACCGCTGCGGCGGTAGCTAGAAGCCTGGTAATGATCGTTGGCAACCCATCAAGGACGCTGAGATGCAGTGGCGCGACGTACCGGCAACCGCCGGTCAAGAGAACAGTTCCCAGCACCGCCATGCTGAAGACGGCCAGCGGCTGCGGCGGACGCCAAGCCAGCGGCGCCATCATCATGAGGAAGTCGACGACAGGAACAACCATCCAAGCCCGGATTCGACCTAGATAGCGTGGAGCGACGCGATTACGTCCTGCAGATAATGGGCGGGCATTCCGGCGCAGGTCAGTTGCCTGGAGTCGAGAAACGTCCCCGTCCAACAGCCGATCCGCGACGTCGCGAGCAGCAGCAGCCGTGTAGCGACCAACCCGCGAGCCGGCGCGACGCTTCTGATCGATGTCTTGATCGGGCTGCCGAATCGGGGCGGCGGTTGAGGGATCTACTATTCTCATGACTTGCGCGCCACCGAACCTGATGTACTATTTACGGCCCCGTCATCAAGTAAACGCAAAGACTGGGCCGCTGCGTCTGTGGAGTCCACCCGAGGAGCGGAGGCACCCCCGCGTGCAAAATTGGACTTTCGTCCCATTGTTCCCCCTCCCATCTTCACTCTCCAGGTTTTTACCGATCTAAACAGAAGCTCGGCACTGCCGCTTGGTTGACGTTAGGAGTGAACAACGCTGGCCACCAGCCTGTGCATATAGCCATTGAGGTGCGTATTTTAGTGTCCAAACTCATTGACGCTCCATTCAGCGGCGTGCCTCACCAATTTTGAGCGCGTGGGTCGGAAGGCTTGCCCAGTGTGGAGGGCAAGGTCGATATGGCCGCGAGACGGCAGGTGACGAACAAGCTGCGAACGCAGTACGGCAGGGCGTCGAAGGCGGATAAGAGCAAGATCCTGGATCGGGTGGTGGCCACCACGGGGATGGGCCGTTCGACAGCTCGGCGGATGCTGACCGGCCCGAGGCTGGCGGACCCGGCAGCGCAGGTCGATGGTCGTACGTTGCGTACGCGGCGGTTCAACGACGACGCCCGGGCACTGTGTGGAGCACGTGTGGGCGTTGATGGGCATGCCGTGCGGCAAGTACCTGGTGGTCATGCGGGATGTGTGGCTGCCGCTGCTGACCGCCGCCGGCGACTTGGACAAGCCGTTCGCCACCGACGAGGCGATCACGCAACTGCGCGCGATGAGTGCGGCCACCGTGGACCGGTACCTGAAACCGGCCCGGGACGGGATGCGCATTAGGGGTATTTCGACGACGAAACCGTCACCGCTGCTGCGGAATTCGATCAGCATCCGCACCTGTACAGACGAGGCGCCCAAGGCCCCGGGGGTGATCGAGGCCGACACCGTAGCGCACTGCGGCCCGACACTGATCGGCGAGTTCGCCCGCACCCTGACGATGACCGACCTCGTCACCGGCTGGACCGAGAACTGCTCGATCCGCAGCAATGCGTCGAAATGGACGCTGGAGGACATCGAGGACCTGCAGAAGCGGTTCCCATTCGCCATGGTGATTTTTGAGGCTCTACTGACGTGAATGTGGATGACCTCCTGTGTGGTATGGGAGAGTTCGAGGGTGACGGGTCCGCAGGCCAGGAGAACAAGCGCCAGCGCGGCCGGGGCACTGTGGAAGCCATAGGAACGCCGAATCCACCATCCGTGTGTCGTAGCGGTGCCGGGTACGGAAATCGCAATGCGGACAGGACATCACCCGCTGTTGCGGGCGCACCCACACCGTCACCTTGTCGCCGCACTCGACGTCGCGGACCGTGGTCTTCGGCAGGTCGAGGACACGGTTGAGTAAAGTGGTCGCGCGCACGGGCAAGCTCCTTGGTACGAGGTGTAGGAGCTTTCGAACCTATGAGCTACCCGTGCGCCCAGACCGCTCCGCCACGCGAGACATAGCACACCCCACCCGACCCACATTCATGGCAATAGAGCCAAAAATTCAGGCTAAGCTAGCGATCCTTGATCGCTGAGGGGACGTGTCAACATATAAAACCGCCGACGGAAGTTGGCGAGTCCCGGCGTGGCGGTGGAGAAACGACCAGCAGGTAGAGGGGATACCTACGCATGGCGCAACCCAGAAGAGCGATTCGGCAACTCGCTCGCCGGTCCGAGACGATCCAGGATGCATACGAGCGATACAAGAACGTGCATCGCCGAGGCGTTCTGACATCACTTATTCCGTCCGGCGGTGTAGGTGCTGAGCTTGGTGTGCACAAGGGCCATCTCACGCCGGGTCTTATCGATTGGCTCGAACCTTCCACTCTATATGTTGTCGACCCGTGGTACTTGCTTGGGCCAAAGTGGGAATGGGCGGCGGGAGACAGGTCGACTGTGAATGCGCTCGCGCGTACCCTCCGCCGGATACGTGCGGCAATCGAAACTGGGCAAGCCCGCGTCGTAGTAGATGACGACCTGTCATTTCTTGCCAGCCTCGCAGACGGCGCTCTCGACTGGGTGTACCTGGACTCTTCCCACGCATATGATCACACAACTAAGGAACTCGAATTGTTGGTACGGAAGGTGAAGCAAAACGGAGTGATCGCTGGCGATGATTGGCAGCCCGACCCCAGCAACCGTCACCACGGCGTGTGTCAGGCTGTTCGCGAATTCGAGGCATCCGGGCGCTTGGAGGTTTTCTACGCCAGTTCCGCCAACCACCAGTGGGCCGCTCGAATCCCCTGAGCGCAGCTCAAAATCGGCTGCAAATCCGGCTCTTCTGACCCGATTCCGCGAGTAAGCCGGGCAATCGGTCAACGGGACATAGTTGATCTTTGTTTGTGGGGTGGGCAGGTCTGATGCCCGGTTGCGCCGGGTTCGCTGTTGGGGCAACGAGTTTCGGTTTCGGGGCCGTTGGCGGCCGGGTGGTCATGGGGCTTCGGGGAACGTGAGGCGGTGTGCAGGGGCGGTATCGGGTGTCAGGGAGCGGGCAGTGCGCGCAGCCGGGCCAGGATGATCGGGATCAGGTCGTGGTCGGGTGGCAGCCGCAGGGTCAGGGTGCGGGCGTGGTGGATCACGCGGCCGGGCACGGCGATGAGCCGATGGCGCAGGGTGGCGATCATGGCCTTGCCGCCGTCGACGCCGTGACCGGCGGCGATGCCGGTGTCGTCGTCGGTGCGCACGGCGGTGAGCTGGTGGCACCAGCCGGCGATGCTCGCGGCGATCAGCGCGCCCCACATCCAGGCGGTGTTGACCTGGTGATACCCCGACGGCAGGTGACGCAGCGCGGCGCCGTGCTTGCTGTCGCGGAACACGTTCTCCACGGTGGTGCGGTGCCGGTACCAGTGCTCGACGGTGACCGCCCGCTCTGGGGTGGACACGTCGAGGTTGGTGAGGAGGAAGCTGTAGCCGTGGATCGCGTCGAGGTCGGCGATCTCGTCCATGGGCAGCGTCCGCTGGTCCGGGTGCAGGGTGCGGCGGCGCCGCGACCGCGGGTCGGCGGAGATCTGGTCGGGCTCGAGCCGGACCCGGCGGATCAGCAGCCGGGTGTCGGGCGGCCAGTCGGCGGGGGCGTAGTCGGCGACCGCGACCTGCGCGTTGTCCATGTCCTTCGCGTCGTGCCAGGCGTGTTCGGCGATGCCGTCCAGCAGTCGCCACAGCGGGGCGACGCGTTTGGCGCCGATGGCGAACCCGATGCCTTCGGTGTGCGCGGCGCGGGCCAGCTTCGCGGCGAAGTAGCCGGCGTCGACGCGCAGCCGGACCCGGGGGCGGTCGATCCGCGCCGGCAGCCCCGCCAGCGCGCGACCCAGCAGCTCGGACGCGGTGGATCGGGGGTCATCGAGTCCGCAGCCCAGGTCGGCGGCCAGCGCCGTCTCGGTTTCGGCCCAGATCGCCACGTGCGGGCGTCCGGCCCGCTGACCCTGATAGTTGTAGGCGACACCTTCCTTGTGGCGGCCGTAGACCTCGACGTCGGTGGTGTCCAGGTCGACGGTGACTGGCCCGGAGCACAGTGCCGCCGCGCGCGGGGCAGGCAGCAGCTCCAGCATCCGCTCGTTGATCTCGGCGATCCCGGATTCCACCGCCCGCCACTGCGCGTCGTCGAAGCGCCGCGCCAGCCCGGCCGCGGTCGTGGACGCCAGACCCGGTACCGGGGTCAGCGCCTGTCCCGCCGCGTCGGCGCGGTGGCGGTCGAGCCCGACCAGGAAATCCTGTCCGGCCAGCTGCGCCGCCGCCAACCCCACCAGCAGCTGCCCGGCGCCGTGCCCGCGCTCGCGCGCCTTGATCGGGCCGACCCGCCGGTTCAGCGTCGCGACCACATCCAGCCGATCGCACAGTTCGGTGATCGCGGCCATTCCCGCGTTGCCGGTCAGGCTCGGATCCGGCGCGCCGACACGCACCCGCCTGCGCGTACGTCCACGTCCGCGGTTCCGCTTGTGTATCTGCTCACCAGATGGGTGCTCGCTTCCGGGGTCGACAATCAAGCTTCAGTAACTCGAATTGTCCTATCCCGCAACAGCATCCATCGCCAACTTCAGCGCGTGTCCCCCGACTACCCGCGAAATCGGGTCTGACACTTCCGTGGGTGGGTTTGTTGATCTGAGAGGGCGCACGTCGTTGTCGCTTAAGGTGTCTGGCTTGTCGAAGGTCAGTAACCGAAGGAGCGGGCAACGACGTGCGCAATGTGAGGCTATTTCGTGCGCTGCTGGGTGTCGACCAGCGCACCGTGATCGAAGACATCGAGTTCGAGGAATTCGAAGGCCAGGACCGCCGACGCCGACGGCGACACGCTGGTGGTGGCGCGGGTGCGGCCACGCAGCGGGGTCTCACGGCGTTGTGGCCGCTGCGGCCGCAGGGCGCCGGTATGACCGCGGTGAGGGGCGGCGTCGGTGGCGCGGCCTGGATTGGGGCACGGTGCAGGTGGTGTTGGAGGCCGCCGCGCCGCGGGTGAACTGCCCCACCCACGGGCCCACGGTGGTGGCGGTTCATGTCCGGATCTGTGGGTGGCCGCAGGGTGCCGGAAAGGTTGGTGCGCGGCCCTTGACCTTGGGATTTATCGCCGTGTGACCGGCGTGGCTGCTGTGACGGGTGTGACCAACGGGTTTGGATGCAAGTTGCGAAGCCAACCATCCGAACCCGAGGTCGAAGACACCACCGGAATTGCCGCATTCACCAACCTGGTCGAGCACGTCATGACCCAACAGCCCTACGCCTGCGCCGAACGGGTGTTCTGGGTGGTGGACAATGGATCGTCGCACCGCGGACAGGCGGCGATCGACCGGCTGGCCGAACAGTTCCCCAACGCGATCATGGTGCACACGCCGGTACACGCGTCCTGGTTGAACCAAGTGGAAATCTACTTCTCCATAATCCAACGAAAAGTGGTCTCACCCAACAACTTCACCGACACCGACGAGATCGTTACCCACCTGGCGGCTTTCGAGTCGCACTACAACCAGGCCGCTCGGCCGTTCAAATGGAAGTTCACCACCACCGATCTGATCGACTTCCTGGACAGGCTCGACGCTCACAAAACCGACCAACCCGCCGACGCTCAGCCCCGCGCGGCATGACCCCCGACGAACTTACGGGCGAGACCACTAACCTAAGCGCTTTCGCCAACGGTGGTCTTGCGCTGGACTACGCAATGGTTGAGCTGAATGCTGTTGTGAGCAAACGTAAATCGCAACACACCAGTGGCCAATCAATCGGTTGGTGGAGACGTCTCGGAACTTGATCCCTCAGACTCCTGCGCCGCTGGCTTGCTCCGCTTGCCAATCGACTCCGCGACGTCGATCGGTGTCGCTTCATTGAGCGCGGCCAGTTCACTCGGTGCCGAGCGTCCTGCTTTTGTTTCCCCGTAGTAGCTGTAGCCGTACGACGCATTCCTGCCACGGTCTGGCGTAAGCGTAAGTACCGCACCGAGCAGGGAAGCGTCGACGTCTTTGAGATTTCTGACGGCATGCGCGAGTTGATCGCGTTTGGTCTGCCCGAACCTGGCCATGATCAAGACGCCGTCAGAGTTCGCAGCCAGAATCGCCGCGTCGGTGACCGCCAGAAGCGGCGACGAATCCACGATGACGTAGTCGAACTTTTCGCGGAGCTCACTGAGCACCTTCTTAGCCGCCAACGACCCCAACAGCTCACTCGGGTTCGGTGGAATCGCTCCGGAAGTTAGGACGGTCAAACCGGGAAAATTCGTCTTCTGCAACACCTCGGAAAGTGACGCCCCGCCACTCAGCACAGTGCTGAATCCCGCCGCTCCGGCCAACTCAAGGAACTTGGCCACCATCGGACGTCGCATATCGCCATCAACGAGCACCACGCTGTGCTCGGCTTCGGCCAGCGCCAGGGCGATGTTGATCGCCGTAGTGGACTTGCCTTCGTTCGGCAGCGAACTGGTGACGACGATAACTCGCGGAGGATTGTCAACCGCGAGGAACTGCAAGTTGGTCCGCAGTTTGCGAAATGCTTCAGCAATTCCACAGTTAACGTTGCCGAATGATATCGCCGCGTGCTCGCGGCGTTCCTTATCGAAAGGGATGCTGCCTACGACTCCCACTTCGGTGATCTCTTCGAGTGTCTGGCGATCCTTGACCGTGTTGTCGAGCATGTCGCGGACCGCTGCCAGGCCAACCCCTAACAAAATGCCGAGGGCTAGGCCAATGCCAAGGTTGTGAGTCACTTTCGGGGTCACGGGCGAGACGGGAATCGATGCTCGCTGTTCCACGACCACGCGTGCGTCGGGTGTGGAGCCGTCCTCCGGGGTCTCCAGTTCGCGAACCATCACCACGAACTCGTCGGACAGCGCATTGGCGATGTCTCGCGCCCGGACGGGGGACGGGTCGAGAACCTTGACATCCAACAGGACTGTATCGGGCTTCGTCGTCGCCGTGATATTTGCGCGAAGGTCCTCCGCCTTCATATCGAGGCCAAGTTTGTCTATCGTTCGCTGGGCCAGCGTGATCCCTTCGAGTAGCTCGGCGTAGGAGATGACCCGCTCCTGGGACAATCGATTGCCCTGGTACATTTCCGCTACCGATGAACCCCCTGTCGCGGATACGTAGAGCCGCGTCGAGGCCTGATAAAGCGGAGTTGTAAGCAACGTGACTGCGAGTGCTGCCAGCACGACAATCAGCATCGTGACGAGCACGGTTATCCACCGGGCACGTAAGAGTTTTGCGAAGTCCTGAAGATTCAAGGCAATCCCTTCACCGATGTTCGTCCTGCCACCCGCGCCGTGCCCTTCGGCATCACCGATCTGCGAGCGTAGAGGTTCGACGACTTCGCCGCAGCTCGCGTTTGGTGGTTCATTTCGCGCACTCGGGCACGGACACTACCGGCGTGACACTGTCGATCAACGGCTGGACCGGAACCCGGGGTGCACCAGGGGACGTCGGCTCGGAGAGTTGGAAGATCAGCTCGCCGCTCTGTCCAGGCGGCAGCGCCACCTGGACTTCGAAGGTCGGGTGGCCGCGCTCCACGCCAGTGAACACCGGAACCTTCTGCCCATTGGCAAGCACACTCTCGAGCCTCGCACCGGATGTTCCGAGCAGCTTCACCGAGGTCAGCATGGTGCCGTTCGGTATCTCGAGCGGAAGAAGGGGAGATACGCCCGGCGCACCGGCCACGTAGTCCGGTAGCGGTTCCTTGGGTGCCTTACTGGTCAGCCGGACTGTCACGGTCGAAACCCTGGTGTCGCTGTCGCATCCATCAGCCGCATATTCGATGTGGCGATCGAGATAGTAGTCGAGCTTGTTGCCGCCCAGATTATTGACGATGACCTCCGCATAAGGAGCGGGATCGTCCGGAATCGCGTGCGCCAGTGGCGTCTGCTCCAGCAGTGTCTGCTCTGCCGGAACGGCGCTCCACACCGCGATTCGGCGTTCGCTGACCGCTCGGCCCACTGCATCGAGCAGCTTGCGAGGCGAGTGGATCTTCTCACCGGTCATCTTGTGCACGACCTCGTTGGCGATGTCCTGCAGGTACTGCTTGCGCGCAACCTGATCCGTCGGAAAGCGTGCGTAGGCAACGGATTCCGTCAACTCCACAACATTGTCCGCGGTGACGATTTCGCCGTCGGGCATCTTGACCTGCCCGACCGCGCCGAGGATATAGCTCAGCGCCACCGGGTCGATCGCGATGACACCGTCAACAGTCATCCCGGATTGCTGCGCCCACATGGACCGCCAGATCTGCGCGGCATAAGGGAAATGCGAGCTCAGGTTGCTATTTCGGAAGTCGGTGAACGGATTGGTGAACCCGTACTGCCCCGCGAACTCCGGGCCGAGGTCGATCGGAGCAAATGATTTGCTGAGCTCGGTATTCGGTCCGAGGTCGTCAACGGTGGCGGTGCCATTGTCAAACCGAAGGACGCCGAAACCGCCGAGCAGCCCGCCCGTGCCGCGCGCTTCGGCATTGGTCTGGAAACCCATGAAATAGGTCCGCGGACCGTCGGCGCCCATCATCGCGGGGGCGACCTTCGCGGCCAGTGCGGTGTTCTCCAACAGCGAGGTGATGTCCGCGGTTTGGCGCTGCAGCTGGGAACGGGCATCGCCGATCACCGAAAGGTAGGCCGGCTCGGAAACCGCCTTGGCGTCGCCGTTCAGCCGGGTCGCAGCCATGGCCAGCCCGCTCAATGCTGGTTCCTGCTCCCGCAGCAATTGCACATCGACGCGGTTGCCTTGCAGCAACCGGTCCGGGGACAGTGCCACACCGGTCGAGGCGGCCGGCTGCAGCACATCGGCCGCCAGCCCCAAGACTACGTCGGAGATCTGCCGGCCGGTCTTGAAGGGGCTACCCAGCCACGGCACCGCGGCCGTGATACTCCACGGGATGGAATGGGTGGCGTCCCGCGCCTCCTGCGCATGGGTCTTCGCGGCCGCCGCGAATCGCGTCGCGCCCTCGGCGTCGCCCTTGAGGAGTGCGTCCTTGGCGTCTTGCGCGCTGTGCCGCGCCTCCTGCAGGCCGGACTTCGCCTCAACGGTTCGGAAACCCAGCCAGCAACCGAAAACGATGACCAGCAGCAGGACTACGAGACCGCCCAGCACGAGCCGGCGCCGACCGTTGCCTTCGTCATCCGCCAGGGAAGCATCATCGCTTTCGGCTCGCTTGCGGCTGAACGGATGTCGCGAAAAGTTCGGCACTCAGGCGGTTTCCCATACTTGGCCACGGCCCGCACATCGAGCGTGAACCAGCAACGAGGCGCCCTCGACGGGACTCCCCGATTGACGCACGTCAGCCTCCATCACCCACCCCAACTTCTACGAGACCGAGGACAACCTCGCGGTCAGCCTCGCAGACGCCTACCTGTCCGTCAACTCGTCGCGATGAGTCAACGCGGACCATGTACATGTCTTCCGTCGGGACGCTACGCCGCACCGCCCGAGGCGGCCGGGCTCAGACCGAGAAGTTCGACTTCAGTTCGCCGATGATGTCGTCCCACAGCGGTTCGGGCAGGTCATGGCCCATGCCGTCGAACATCACGAACCTTGCTCCCGGAATGGCCCTGGCCACCGCGCGGCCACCCGAGGGCCGCATCAGCTTGTCCGCCTTGCCGTGGATGACCACAGTCGGTGCACTGATCTGCCGGTCGTAGCGGCGCAGGCTGCCGCTGCCGAGGATGGCCGCGAAATGCCGGCCGACCCCCACCGGGTAGTAGGACCGTTCATAGCCTTCCAGCGCGTCGGCGCGCATCTTGTCCTCCGCCGGCTGGAACGCGGGGCTACCGATGATCTTGGACACCCGGATCGTGTTCTCGATCACCGCGTCGCGGCTGGTGCCGGCCGGCGTCTGCAGCACCGCGAGCAGCTGTTTGGGCGCCGGCGGCGGCAACAGCGCCCGGTTGTTGCTGGAGAAGATCACCCCGAGTGAGCGGGTCCGGGCGGCATGCCGCGCCGCGAACACCTGGGCGATCATCCCGCCCATCGAGCCGCCGACGATATGGGCCCGGTCAAGTCCCAGGTGGTCGAGCAGGGCGGCCGCGTCATCGGCCATGTCTTCCAGCGTGTACGCCGCGGGGCTCTTCGCGCCGACGAACGAACGCGCCATCCGCGGCACCAGCCCGGCCCCGCTGTGCGCGCCGGTCACCTTCGAGGACAACCCGACATCGCGGTTGTCATACCGGATGACGCGCAGCCCCTGATCAACCAGCTTCTCGCAGAAACCGGTGCGCCACAACAGCAGCTGCGCACCCAGGCCCATGATCAGCAGGACGGGCGGATCGCCCGGATCGCCCATGTCCTCGTAGACGATGTCGAGCTCACCGGACTTGGCGCTACCGGTACGGACCTTCACTGGGCCCCCTCCTTGTGTTCGCGGCCGAGCTCGACCATGAAGTTGGCGAAGTACCCGGTCAATTGTGGGTCGCTCATCATCTGCCAGCGCGGGGCCAGCAGCTTCATATAGCGCTCGACGTAGAGGAACTGCTTGCCGATCAGTACCAGCTCCCGCGGCAGTTTGACGTCGTAGGCATCGGCCAGCGTCGAAAGCTGCCTGCCGATATCGGCATAACTCATGTCACCCAGCGCGGACATCGTCAGCGGGGTGGTGAACTTCTCCAGATCCTTGGCGGCCTGCGCCTCCGGTTTGACCGTGCCGACCGCGCCCATCAGCACGACGATCTTGCCCGCCGCCGCATGATCCTTCGTCACCAGCAGCGCGTACACCAGCTCGCGCAGCAGCCACCGGGTCCGCGGATCGATGCGGCCCATGATGCCGAAGTCGAAGAACACGACCTTGCCGTCGTCGTCGACGAACAGGTTGCCCGCGTGCAGGTCCCCGTGGAACAGGCCATGGCGCAGCCCGCCCTCGAACACACTGAACAGCAGCGCCTTCACCAACTGCTCGCCGTCGAAGCCCTTCTTGCGGATGGCGGCGACATCGTCGATCCGCACACCCTGGATCCGCTCCATCGTCAGCACATGCTCGCTGGTCAGGTCCCAGTAGACCTGAGGCACCCGGATATCGGCCCCCAGCGGGGAGGCGTGCATATGGGCCACCCAGGCGTCCATGGACTGCGCCTCCAGCCGGAAATCCAGTTCCTCGGCCAGGTTGTCGGCGAAGTCGGCGACCACATCCTGCGCGGACAGGCGCTGACCCAGCTTGGCGAACTCGACCAGCCGCGCGCCGCGCTTGAGGATCTGCAGGTCGGCGGCGACGCGGCGGCGGATGCCGGGCCGCTGGATCTTGACCACCACCTCTTCGCCGGAATGCAGCGTCGCGTAGTGCACCTGGGCGATCGACGCCGAGGCGAACGGTTTGGCGTCGAACGCCTTGAACAGGTTCTCCGGCTGGTCGCCCAGATCTTCGACGAACAGCTTGCGCACCTGATCGTCGTCGGCCGGCGGTACGCGGTCCAGCAGGCTGCGGAACTCCCGGCTCAGCGGCTCACCGAAGGCACCGGGGCTGGACGCGATGATCTGCCCGAACTTGACGTAGGTGGGGCCCAGGTCGGCGAACGTCTGCGGGACCTGCTTGGCGATCTTCTGCTGCAGGGAACCCTTGCCCAGCAGGTTGGTGACCACCCGCGCGCCGGTGCGGGTGATCTGCCAGTAGGTCGCGCCGATGCGCGCGGCTTCGGCGGGCAAGGGCACCCGATCGAGCTGTGCGGGCTCGCGATGCTTGGCTTTTGGCGTGGAACTCATCCCTGCAGTGTCTCAAAACCCGAGGTAGCACCCAACAATGTGTCTTAGATCATAGCGATACCCGTCTCCGGGTCGCGCTTCACCAGCCGCGAATGGTGCATGCCCATCCAGTAGATGGAGGGGTCGAGGCGCTCGCCTTCTTCCGCTGACCTTGCGCCGAAACCCGCGTACCCGCTGTTCGTGAGCGCTTTGAGCGACGGGTACGCGGGTTTCGGCACAAGCAAGGGATCCGCGGACTGCGTTGCTGCGTCCAAAGAGGTATGGCCGTTCCCATCCTCGGCGCCGACGCGGTTTCCGATGGGTTGCTCACCGCAGGGCAACTGCGTCACCGCTACACCCCCGTCTTTCGCGGGGTCTACCTTCCGAAAGGGCACCCGCCGACCCTGCTCGACAGGATCGCCGCGGCGCGGCTGGCCGTGCCGCATGCCGTGATCGCCGGGGCCGCGGCATCCGCCGTACACGGAGCGAAGTGGGTGGATGACGAGGTGCCCATCGACCTGATCGGACGGTGCCGGCCACAGCCCGGGCTCAAGGGCCGGGAGGAGACCTTGTGCCCAGGGGAGGCGACGACGGTGCGCGGCATTCCCGTGACGACCCCCGCTCGCACGGCGTTCGACCTGGGCCGGCGCCTCGATAAGGGACGGGCCGTCGCGCGGATGGACGCCCTGATGCGGGCCCGGCCCTATGCGATCGCGGACGTCGAACTGCTCGCGAAAGTGCACCGCGGGATGCGCGGTCTTCCGAAGCTGCGCAAGGCTCTGCCGCTTGTCGACGGCGGGGCCGAGTCTCCCCGGGAGACCTGGCTGCGGCTGCTCTTCGTCGACGCCGGATTGCCCAGGCCGAGAACACAATTCGTCGTCCGCGCGGAGTCGGGCCGCTACCTCCGTCGACTCGACATGGTCTGGGACGCGTACAAGGTCGCCGCGGAGTACGACGGGCAACAGCACCTGACCGACCGCACCGCGTACGCCCGCGACGTCTGGGTCAGCCGCGAACTGCAGAAGCTGAACTGGCACGTCATCCACGTGATCAAGGAGGACCGCGGTGACGAGATCGTCGCGCATGCCCGCGCGGCGCTGCTCTCGCGCGGCTGGGATGGCCGGCCCTAGCACCTAGCGCCGAAACCCGCGTACCCGTCGCTGGTCAGCCTTGCGAGCGACGGATACGCGGGTTTCGGGGGGTGACATCGGCTCGTTTTGCCCCACGGCGCCCCGGCAGGCTATTCTTTCCCAGTTCCACCAAAGACCGTCGGTCACCGAGCAATCGGTTGAAGGTCCGGATTACCCGGACGGCCCACGCAGGAGGACGAGGTACAGCATTCTTGCGCGCCCCGACCTGTCTGTGTCGGGGCGTTTCGTTTTCTCTGGCCCCTCGCGCCCCACGGTTGGTGGACATCCCAACCATTCACGAGGAGGCAAGCATGGCCAAGGCTGAAAAGGCCACCGCGGTCGCCGACATCGCCGAGAAGTTCAAGGAGGCGACGGCCACCGTCGTCACCGAGTACCGCGGCCTGACGGTCACCAACCTTGCCGAGCTGCGCAGGTCGCTGGGCATCGGAGCGACGTACACCGTTGCCAAGAACACCCTGGTGAAGCGTGCCGCGTCCGAGGCCGGAGTCGAAGGTCTCGATGACCTGTTCGCCGGTCCGACCGCCATCGCGTTCATCAACGGCGAGCCCGTCGACGCCGCCAAGGCGATCAAGAAGTTCGCCAAGGACAACAAGGCGCTCGTCATCAAGGGCGGCTACATGGACGGTCGCGCGCTGACCGTCGCCGAGGTCGAGCGCATCGCCGATCTCGAATCGCGCGAGGTGCTGCTGGCGCGTGTCGCCGGTGCACTGAAGGCGAAGCAGTCCCAGGCCGCAGCGCTGTTCGCAGCGCCCGCGTCCCAGGTCGCTCGTCTGGCTGCAGCTCTGCAGGAAAAGAAGTCCGGCGAAGAATCCGCCGCTTAAGCAACCCCACCACACCGATACAAATAAGGAACCACCATGGCAAAGCTGTCCACTGAAGAATTGCTCGACGCGTTCAAGGAACTGACCCTGCTCGAGCTCTCCGAGTTCGTGAAGGCGTTCGAGGAGACCTTCGACGTCACCGCCGCCGCTCCCGTTGCCGTCGCCGCTGCCGGTGCCGCGCCGGCCGCCGCCGAGGCCGCCGAGGAGCAGTCCGAATTCGACGTCATCCTCGAGGGTGCCGGCGAGAAGAAGATCGGCGTCATCAAGGTCGTCCGCGAGATTGTTTCGGGCCTGGGCCTCAAGGAAGCCAAGGATCTCGTCGACAGCGCCCCCAAGCCGCTGCTCGAGAAGGTCAACAAGGAAGCCGCCGAGGCCGCCAAGGCTAAGCTCGAGGCCGCCGGCGCATCGGTCACCGTCAAGTAGTTTTCTGCGCACTGTGGGCCGGGTCGAATTCGACCCGGCCCACAGTCGTCCACGAGGGCGTTCGTCGTTGCTGGAAGTCTGGGTAGGCTACAGTGATTCAAGCCACAGGCGGGGTAGCACGTGGCGTGGTGGGGTTGTCCTCGGAAGGAACATGCATGGGTGTCCAAATCGACGTGATCGGTCTGAGTAAGTCGTTCGGATCGTCGAAGATCTGGGAGGACGTCACGTTGACGGTTCCCGCGGGTGAGGTCAGCGTGTTGCTGGGCCCCTCGGGTACCGGTAAGTCGGTGTTCCTGAAGTCGCTGATCGGTCTGCTGCGGCCTGAGCGCGGCTCGATCGTGATCGATGGCACCAACATTCTGGAGTGCTCGGCCAAGGAGCTCTACGAGATCCGGACCCTGTTCGGTGTGCTGTTTCAGGACGGTGCGCTGTTCGGCTCGATGAACATCTACGACAACACGGCCTTCCCGCTGCGCGAGCACACCAAGAAGTCCGAGTCCGAGATCCGCAACGTCGTCATGGAGAAGCTGGAGCTCGTCGGTATGCCCAATGACGGGCACAAGTTCCCCGGTGAGATTTCCGGCGGTATGCGCAAGCGCGCCGGCCTGGCCCGCGCCCTGGTGCTCGACCCCAAGATCATCCTGTGCGATGAGCCGGACTCCGGTCTGGACCCGGTCCGTACCGCGTATCTGTCGCAGCTGTTGATCGATATCAACGCCCAGATCGATGCGACCGTGCTGATCGTGACGCACAACATCAACATCGCCCGGACCGTGCCGGACAACATCGGCATGCTGTTCCGCAGGAAGCTGATCATGTTCGGTCCCCGTGAGGTGCTGCTGACCAGTGAGGAGCCGGCGGTCAAGCAGTTCCTCAACGGTCGCCGTATCGGCCCGATCGGTATGTCGGAGGAGAAGGACGAAGCCACCGCAGCCGCCGAGCAGGCCATGATGGAGGCCGGTCAGCACGACGGTGGTGTCGAGGAGATCGAGGGTGTGCCGCCGCAGCTGATGGCCACTCCCGGTATGCCCGAGCGTAAGGCTGTCGGGCGTCGTCAGGCCCGGGTGCGCGAGATGCTGCACACCCTGCCCCTGGCCGCTCAGGAAGCCATCCGCGACGACCTCGAAGGCACGCACAAGTACCACGCCAACGAGTTCGGCGACGAGGACACCGTCCGCTACGCGCACGAGGGCGACGACGCCCCGACGACGTCCATCCCGGTCGCCAAGTCCATCCCGGTCGCCAAGAAGTGAGGTAGTACCAGAATTCACCGCAGAAGACCGTTCGGGCTCCGGCTCGGACGGTTTTTTGTCGTTTCGGGCGCGCCGCCGGTGAACGTGAGATCAAATGTCGGCAGCAAACCGCGTGTGAACTCTTGACGGAACCGCCGAAACGAGCGAGTCTGTTTGGCAGCAATGTATGGAGAGGTTGTGAAGGATCGAGTCGCCAGCCAGCGCTCGATTCGCCCCGTGTTGCCGTGGTTGAGAAATGCGCCGTCTTCCGCTATTGTTGGACGTTGCGCTGGCTGCATCCTGCCCACCCTCCTTTGGCACCTGACATCGTGACCTAGCCTGAGCTCTGCTCAGCGATCTAGACGCGTGCCATGTCTCCGGAGGGCTCCGGGCTTGACATGGCCAGCCAAACCGATGCAGATATAGCTGGAAGGGTGCATCTTGGCAGTCTCGAGCCAGAGCAAGTCAGATTCCACTAATAGCTCCGTTCCGGGGGCCCCAAACAGAATTTCCTTCGCGAAGCTCCGTGAGCCTCTCGAGGTTCCGGGGTTACTTGATGTTCAGACCGACTCTTTCGAGTGGCTGGTCGGCTCGGACAGGTGGCGTACGAAGGCGGTCGATCGCGGGGACGTGAACCCGGTCGGCGGCTTGGAAGAGGTACTTGCCGAACTGTCCCCGATCGAGGACTTCTCCGGCTCGATGTCGTTGAGCTTCTCCGATCCGCGCTTCGACGAAGTCAAGGCGCCGGTCGACGAGTGCAAAGACAAGGACATGACGTACGCGGCTCCGCTGTTCGTCACGGCCGAGTTCATCAACAACAACACCGGTGAGATCAAGAGCCAGACGGTCTTCATGGGTGATTTCCCGATGATGACCGAAAAGGGCACCTTCATCATCAACGGCACCGAGCGTGTCGTGGTGTCGCAGCTGGTCCGTTCGCCGGGTGTGTACTTCGACTCGTCGATCGACAAGGCCACCGAGAAGGACCTGCACAGCGTCAAGGTCATCCCGGGCCGCGGCGCATGGCTGGAGTTCGACGTCGACAAGCGCGACACCGTCGGCGTCCGCATCGACCGCAAGCGCCGCCAGCCGGTCACCGTGCTGCTGAAGGCGCTCGGCTGGACCAACGAGCAGATCGTGGAGCGCTTCGGCTTCTCCGAGATCATGATGGGCACGCTGGAGAAGGACAACACCGCGGGCACCGATGAGGCGCTGCTGGATATCTACCGGAAGCTGCGCCCGGGCGAGCCGCCCACCAAGGAGTCCGCGCAGACCCTGCTGGAGAACCTGTTCTTCAAGGAGAAGCGCTACGACCTGGCTCGCGTCGGCCGCTACAAGGTCAACAAGAAGCTGGGCCTCAACGCCGGTCAGCCGATCACCAACTCGACGCTCACCGAAGAGGACGTCGTGGCGACGATCGAGTACCTGGTGCGTCTGCACGAGGGCCAGACGAGCATGACGGCGCCCGGTGGCGTCGAGGTGCCCGTCGAGGTCGACGACATCGACCACTTCGGTAACCGCCGGCTGCGCACCGTCGGCGAGCTGATCCAGAACCAGATCCGGGTCGGCCTGTCGCGGATGGAACGTGTCGTCCGTGAGCGGATGACCACCCAGGACGTCGAGGCGATCACCCCGCAGACCCTGATCAACATCCGTCCCGTCGTGGCGGCGATCAAGGAGTTCTTCGGAACCTCGCAGCTGTCGCAGTTCATGGACCAGAACAACCCGCTTTCCGGTTTAACTCATAAGAGGCGTCTGTCCGCTTTGGGCCCGGGTGGTCTGTCCCGTGAGCGCGCCGGCCTGGAGGTCCGCGACGTGCACTCCAGCCACTACGGCCGGATGTGCCCGATCGAGACCCCGGAAGGCCCGAACATCGGCCTGATCGGTTCGCTGTCGGTGTACGCACGGGTCAACCCGTTCGGTTTCATCGAGACGCCGTACCGCAAGGTCATCGACGGGGTCGTCACCGACCAGATCGACTACCTGACCGCCGACGAGGAGGACCGCCACATCGTGGCGCAGGCCAACTCGCCGATCGACGGGGACAACCGTTTCGTCGAGCAGCGCATCCTGGTCCGCCGTAAGGGTGGCGAGGTCGAGACCGTGTCGGCCACCGACGTGGACTACATGGACGTCTCGCCGCGCCAGATGGTGTCCGTCGCGACCGCGATGATCCCGTTCCTGGAGCACGACGACGCCAACCGTGCCCTGATGGGTGCCAACATGCAGCGCCAGGCGGTTCCGCTGGTGCGCAGCGAGGCCCCGTTGGTCGGTACCGGTATGGAGCTGCGTGCCGCCATCGACGCCGGTGACGTGGTTGTCGCCGACAAGACCGGTGTGATCGAAGAGGTTTCGGCCGACTACATCACCGTGATGGCGGACGACGGGTCCCGCCAGACCTACCGGATGCGCAAGTTCGCCCGGTCCAACCACGGGACGTGCGCCAACCAGCGCCCGATCGTGGACACCGGACAGCGTGTGCAGGCCGGCCAGGTGCTGGCCGACGGTCCGTGCACCGAGAACGGTGAGATGGCGCTGGGCAAGAACCTGCTCGTCGCCGTCATGCCGTGGGAGGGGCACAACTACGAAGACGCGATCATCCTCTCCAGCCGTCTGGTCGAAGAGGACGTGCTCACCTCGATTCACATCGAGGAGCACGAGATCGATGCCCGCGACACCAAGCTGGGCGCCGAGGAGATCACCCGGGACATCCCGAACGTCTCCGATGAGGTGCTGGCCGATCTCGACGAGCGCGGCATCATCCGCATCGGCGCCGAGGTCCGCGACGGCGACATCCTGGTCGGCAAGGTCACGCCCAAGGGCGAGACCGAGCTGACCCCGGAAGAGCGTCTGCTGCGTGCCATCTTCGGTGAGAAGGCCCGCGAGGTCCGCGACACGTCGCTCAAGGTGCCCCACGGTGAATCCGGCAAGGTCATCGGTATCCGCGTGTTCAGTCGCGAGGATGACGACGAGCTGCCCGCCGGCGTCAACGAGCTGGTCCGCGTGTACGTGGCCCAGAAGCGCAAGATCTCCGACGGCGACAAGCTCGCCGGACGCCACGGCAACAAGGGCGTCATCGGCAAGATCCTGCCGATCGAGGACATGCCGTTCATGCCCGATGGCACCCCGGTGGACATCATCCTGAACACCCACGGTGTGCCGCGTCGGATGAACATCGGCCAGATCCTGGAAACCCACCTCGGGTGGGTTGCCAAGGCCGGTTGGAATATCGAGGGCTCACCGGACTGGGCAGCCAAACTGCCCGAGGGCATGCTGTCGGCCCCGGCCGACAGCATCGTGGCCACCCCGGTGTTCGACGGTGCGCAGGAAGGGGAGCTGGAGGGCCTGCTGGGTTCGACGCTGCCCAACCGCGACGGTGACGTCATGGTCGACGCGCAGGGTAAGGCCAAGCTGTTCGACGGTCGTTCCGGGGAACCGTTCCCGTACCCGGTGACCGTCGGCTACATGTACATCCTGAAGCTGCACCACCTGGTGGACGACAAGATCCACGCCCGCTCGACCGGCCCGTACTCGATGATCACCCAGCAGCCGCTCGGTGGTAAGGCGCAGTTCGGTGGTCAGCGGTTCGGCGAGATGGAGTGCTGGGCCATGCAGGCCTACGGTGCGGCCTACACGCTGCAGGAGCTGCTGACGATCAAGTCCGACGACACCGTCGGGCGCGTCAAGGTGTACGAGGCGATCGTCAAGGGCGAGAACATCCCCGAACCCGGTATCCCCGAGTCGTTCAAGGTGCTGCTCAAGGAACTGCAGTCGCTCTGCCTCAATGTCGAGGTCCTGTCATCTGACGGTGCCGCGATCGAGATGCGTGACGGCGATGACGAGGACTTGGAGCGTGCTGCCGCCAACCTCGGAATCAACTTGTCCCGCAACGAATCCGCATCTGTCGAAGACCTGGCCTGATCGCGGGCACTGCCCCGCGGCGCTGATAGTTATCTAATCCCGAAAGGGGAAAGGGAGTTACGTGCTAGACGTCAACTTCTTCGATGAACTCCGCATCGGTCTCGCGACCGCGGACGACATCCGCAACTGGTCCTTCGGCGAGGTCAAGAAGCCGGAGACCATCAACTACCGCACGCTCAAGCCCGAAAAGGACGGCCTGTTCTGCGAGAAGATCTTCGGACCTACTCGCGACTGGGAGTGCTACTGCGGCAAGTACAAGCGCGTGCGCTTCAAGGGCATCATCTGTGAGCGCTGCGGCGTCGAGGTGACCCGTGCCAAGGTGCGCCGTGAGCGGATGGGCCACATCGAACTGGCCGCACCCGTCACGCACATCTGGTACTTCAAGGGCGTTCCGTCGCGCTTGGGCTACCTGCTGGACCTGGCCCCGAAGGATCTGGAAAAGATCATCTACTTCGCGGCCTACGTCATCACCGCGGTCGACACCGAGATGCGCCACAACGAGCTGTCCACACTGGAAGCCGAAATGGTCGTCGAGAAGAAGGCCGTCGAGGATCAGCGCGACGCCGACCTGGAGGCCCGGGCCCAGAAGCTCGAAGCCGACCTGGCCGAGCTGGAGCGTGACGGCGCGAAGTCCGACGTGCGCCGCAAGGTGCGCGACGGCGGCGAGCGCGAGATGCGTCAGCTGCGGGACCGTGCCGGCCGCGAACTGGAACGGCTCGACGAGATCTGGACCACCTTCACCAAGCTGGCTCCCAAGCAGCTCATCATCGACGAGGTGCTCTACCGCGAGCTCATCGACCGTTACGGCGAGTACTTCCAGGGCGCCATGGGCGCCGAGTCGATCAAGAAGCTCATCGAGGTCTTCGACATCGACGCCGAAGCGGAGTCGCTGCGCGACACCATCAAGAACGGTAAGGGCCAGAAGAAGCTTCGCGCGCTGAAGCGTCTGAAGGTTGTCGCCGCGTTCCAGATGAACCGCAACTCGCCGATGGGCATGGTGCTCGACGCGGTGCCGGTGATCCCGCCGGAGCTTCGCCCGATGGTGCAGCTGGACGGTGGCCGCTTCGCGACCTCCGACCTCAACGACCTGTACCGCCGGGTGATCAACCGCAACAACCGCCTCAAGCGACTGATCGATCTGGGTGCGCCCGAGATCATCGTCAACAACGAGAAGCGCATGCTTCAGGAGTCGGTGGACGCACTGTTCGACAACGGTCGTCGTGGCCGTCCCGTCACCGGGCCGGGCAACCGTCCGCTCAAGTCGCTGTCCGATCTGCTCAAGGGCAAGCAGGGCCGGTTCCGGCAGAACCTGCTCGGCAAGCGCGTCGACTACTCGGGCCGTTCGGTCATCGTGGTCGGCCCGCAGCTCAAGCTGCATCAGTGTGGTCTGCCCAAGCTGATGGCACTCGAGCTGTTCAAGCCGTTCGTGATGAAGCGTCTTGTCGACCTGAACCACGCGCAGAACATCAAGAGCGCCAAGCGCATGGTGGAACGTCAGCGTCCCCAGGTGTGGGATGTCCTCGAAGAGGTCATCGCCGAGCACCCGGTGCTGCTGAACCGGGCACCCACGCTGCACCGCCTCGGTATCCAGGCCTTCGAGCCGCAGCTGGTCGAGGGCAAGGCCATCCAGCTGCACCCGCTGGTCTGTGAGGCGTTCAACGCCGACTTCGACGGTGACCAGATGGCCGTGCACCTTCCGCTGTCCGCGGAGGCGCAGGCCGAGGCACGCATCCTGATGCTGTCGTCGAACAACATCCTGTCTCCCGCGTCGGGCCGCCCGCTGGCCATGCCGCGTCTGGACATGGTGACCGGTCTGTACTTCCTGACCACCGAGATCAACGGTGACATCGGCGAGTACACCCCGGCCGCCACGGACACCCCGGAGACCGGCGTCTACAGCTCCCCGGCCGAGGCCATCATGGCCCTGGACCGTGGTGTGCTGTCGGTGCGCGCCAAGATCAAGGTGCGGCTGACCCACCAGCGTCCGCCCGCCGACGTCGAGGCCGAACTGTTCCCCGCCACGGGCGAGCGCAGCGACGGGAAAACGGGTGGCTGGACCTACGGAGACGCCTGGATCGCCAACACCACGCTGGGCCGGGTGCTCTTCAACGAGCTGCTGCCCAAGGGCTACCCGTTCGTCAACGCGCAGATGTTCAAGAAGGCGCAGGCCGCGATCATCAACGATCTGGCCGAGCGGTACCCGATGATCGTCGTCGCGCAGACGGTGGACAAGCTCAAGGACGCCGGTTTCCACTGGGCGACCCGTTCGGGTGTGACGGTCTCGATGGCCGACGTGCTCGTGCCGCCGCAGAAGGCGGAGATCCTGGAGCGCTACGAGAGCGAAGCCGACTCGATCGAGAAGCAGTACCAGCGCGGCAAGCTCAACCATGTGGAGCGCAACGGCGAGCTGGTGAAGATCTGGCAGCAGGCCACCGAAGAGGTCGGTAAGGCGCTGGAGGCCTACTACCCCGAGGACAACCCGATCATCACGATCGTGAAGTCCGGCGCCACGGGCAACCTGACCCAGACCCGCACGCTCGCGGGCATGAAGGGTCTGGTGACCAACCCGAAGGGTGAGTACATCCCGCGTCCGATCAAGTCCTCGTTCCGCGAGGGCCTGACCGTGCTGGAGTACTTCATCAACACCCACGGTGCCCGTAAGGGTCTGGCCGACACCGCGTTGCGTACCGCCGACTCGGGTTACCTGACCCGTCGTCTGGTGGACGTGTCGCAGGACGTCATCGTGCGTGAGACCGACTGTGCGACCGAGCGCGGTATCAACGTCACCCTCGCCGAGAAGCGGGAAGACGGCTCGCTGGTCCGCGATCAGCACATCGAGACGTCGGCATACGCCCGCACGCTGGCCACCGACGCGGTGGACGCAAGCGGCACCGTCGTCGTCGCGCGTGGGCACGATCTCGGTGACCCCGCGATCGATGCTCTGCTGGCCGCGGGCATCACCGAGGTGAAGGTCCGCTCCGTGCTGACCTGCACCACGGGCACCGGTGTCTGTGCCATGTGCTACGGCCGTTCGATGGCGACCGGCAAGCTCGTCGACATCGGCGAGGCCGTCGGTATCGTCGCGGCGCAGTCCATCGGTGAGCCCGGCACGCAGCTGACCATGCGTACCTTCCACCAGGGTGGTGTCACCGGTGGTGCCGACATCGTCGGTGGTCTGCCGCGTGTGCAGGAACTGTTCGAGGCCCGCGTGCCGAAGAACCGTGCCCCGATCGCCGACGTCACCGGCCGGGTGCAGCTGGAGGAGACCGACAAGTTCTACAAGATCACCATCGTTCCCGACGATGGTGGCGAGGAAGTCGTCTACGAGAAGCTGACCCGTCGCCAGCGCCTGAAGGTGTTCAAGCACGAGGATGGTTCCGAGCGTCTGCTCTCCGACGGTGACCACGTCGTGGTCGGCCAGCAGCTCATGGAAGGTGCTGCCGATCCGCACGAGGTGCTGCGTGTCCAGGGCCCCCGCGAGGTGCAGATCCACCTCGTCAAGGAGGTCCAGGAGGTCTACCGGGCCCAGGGCGTGTCGATCCACGACAAGCACATCGAGGTCATCGTCCGGCAGATGCTGCGCCGCGTCACGATCATCGATTCGGGTGCGACGGAGTTCCTGCCCGGATCGCTGACCGAGCGCAGCGAGTTCGAGTCGGAGAACCGTCGGGTCGTCGCCGAGGGCAACGAGCCCGCGGCGGGCCGTCCGGTGCTGATGGGTATCACGAAGGCATCGCTGGCCACCGATTCGTGGTTGTCGGCGGCGTCGTTCCAGGAGACCACCCGCGTGCTGACCGATGCGGCGATCAACTGCCGCAGCGACAAGCTGCAGGGTCTGAAGGAGAACGTGATCATCGGCAAGCTGATCCCGGCCGGTACCGGGATCAACCGTTACCGCAACATCCAGGTGCAGCCGACCGAAGAGGCCCGCGCTGCGGCGTACACGATCCCGTCCTACGAGGATCAGTACTACAGCCCGGACTTCGGCCAGAGCACCGGCGCTGCGGTGCCGCTGGACGATTACGGATACTCGGATTACCGGTAGGACCTACCGCTAGTTCACGACGGAAAAGCCCCCGCTTGCGAGCGGGGGCTTCTTCGTGTCAGCAGCTCTTTCGTGACACGGGCTTCACCCGAAGAGCTCGTCAAGGCCAAATGTGACCGTCTTCCCTACCTGATCGCCGATCACTTCACCGAGCACGGTGAGGCCCGGAACCTGAGCGAAGCCGATGGCGGCGGCAATGAGGTTGCCGGTGATGTCTCCGACTTCGTCTCTGGCGTCGGGCCAGTCACTACTCACGATCGCCACACCGAGTTGTGCTCCGTCGATCGCCGCGGCGAGGACGTTGATCGGAACGCCCACGCCCGGAAGGGCGCCAAGACCCCCTTCGAACGCTTCCCAACTCTGCTCCAAATTGCCGTTTCGGGGGTCGTCTTCGACGCCGCCGGTCTCGTCGACGACCGCCGTCGCGACGATCGGAGCCGCCTCGGCTCCGGGAGCCTTGGGGCCGACGAATGCCGACTCGGCCTGCCGTCGCACCCATCCCAGTACCGCCCACACGATGGGGTTGGGTGGGGTTGGCTCACCCGGTGTGCCGTTGAAGAAAGGCGCTACTACAGCATTGAGGACTTTGCCGACCATATCGATCGGCGCGACGACTTCGGTTTGACCGCCCACGGGGTCTGGCAACTTCGCGGCGGACAGGAAAGGCTTGCGTTCAATTGGTGTCAAAGGGTTCGTCGGCAGTTTGGTCAGCGTGCTGAGTGACTGCTCAACGTCCCGAAGGACGGATCCGGGTTCCGGAGTGGCAGCGATGCCGGCCGACGCCCACCGCGCCTGCACGCGGGGAACAGCGGCGGTGCGCTCTTCATCGGGTCCAGACGATGACCGCGCCTGAGGTGGGTCAACCCCTGCCGCCGGGCTATTCTTGTTCCCGCCTTCTGTGTTGAGTGTTGTGTCTGTACTGGGTGGTTTGCCTGTTTCAGGTGTTGCGCCCTTTGGTTCTTCAGAGCCGGTGTCATCTGAGGTGTCCGCGTCGCCGGAACCTCTGACCGCACCAGCGATGGCGTTGCGAACATTGTCGAGACTGCGTTCCACGCTTCGCCGAATGACGTCAGCGGGGTCCGGCCGCCGGGATGCCGGCGTCGTGGCGTCTTTCGCACCGGAACTCTCGCTCTCGCTCTCGCTACCGCTCTCGCTCTCGCTACCGCTCTTGCTCTCGCTCTCGCTACCGCTCTCGCTCTTGCTCTTGCTCTCGCTCTTGCTCTTGCTCTCGCTCTTGCTACCGCTCTTGCTACCGCTCTTGCTACCGCTCTCGCTACCGCTCTTGCTCTCGCTCTTGCTCTCCCTCTTGCTGCCGGTGTCCGCGCTTTTGTGTGTCTGGGTCTGGCCATCAGGACCATCGGCCCACGCAACCGCTGGGGTAGTGGCTACTGCGGCGCCGACGCCGATCGCGACGGCCAAGGCGCCTACCCGGCCGATGTAGCGACCGTATCGACCACTGACGCGGCCGTGCCCCGACGACGGCGATTCGATTTGGCCACGCTGTGGCGTGTGCTCGACTGATTCGATGTCGATAATTGCGACCCCTCCGTTTGCTCGCCAAGGCCCAGGTAGTCGGCAGCAGATGCGCCGCGAACTATCGGCTCGTCCGGAGTATAGGCACCCTTACGCGCACTCCGCGTGTTCTGGATGAGCTGAGTGCTGTGGTTCATAGCAAACACCTTGAGGGGATTCATCGAGGAGTGGTCGCGCACGCAAAAAGTTGATCTTGCAAAGAATGTCGATCGCGATAAAACCGCAGCTCGTTGCGGCACATCCCGTTAGTGCGTTCCTGCGTCACAACCTCTGACGCGCCATACCGACCTCTCGGCGAACAGTGGGTTGACGAGAGGTGAACTAGGCTCACGTCTCGTGGCCACGATTGACGAGCAACAGTCACTCGTCGTTGCTGCGCCGCCGGCACCCGATCGTCGCGCTCTGCGCTTGCGCTACCTGCGTTGCACCGCGATCGCCAGCTGGGCCGCAGTCATCGTGTGGCGCACCGTAACCGACGGATTCGCATTCAACCGGGAACTGGTGTTGCTCTACATCAGCACCGGACTGATCGCGGCCGGCATCGGCCAGGGCCGGCGCATGTTCTACGTGCTGCGGGACTGGCTGCCGTTCGCACTGCTGCTGATCGCCTACGACCTCAGCAGGGGAGCGGCCGACTTCGTCGGCAGGCCGACGCTGTGGCACTGGCAGGCCGATGCCGACCGGTGGCTGTTCTTCGGGAACATGCCGACCGTCTGGCTGCAGGAGCAACTCAAACGTTCGCAACCGCCGTGGTGGGAAGTCGGGATCAGCACCGTCTACATGTCGTTCTTCGTGTTGCCCTACGCCATCGCCGGGGTGCTGTGGCTGCGTGACCGTGACGAATGGAAACGGTTCGTCCGGCTGTTCGTCGGGCTGTCGTTCGCCGGCCTGGTGATCTACACGCTGGTGCCCGCCGCGCCGCCGTGGGCCGCCGCGCGGTGCACCGCCGCCGATGTCGCCGGTGGACCGTCGGGTCCGCAGTGCATGTTCAAGTCCGCGCGGGGGGTGCCCGACGGTGGGGTGCTCGGCGCGATGCAGAGCGCGCACGACGGCGCCAACGGCTGGATCGAGCGCATCGTCACCCGCGGGTGGGGAAACCTGAACCTGCACACCGCCACCGCCCTGCTCGATCAGGGGCAGGCCAGCGTCAACCTGGTCGCCGCCATCCCCTCGCTGCATGCGGGCATGTCCGCGGCGCTGGCGGCGTTCCTGTGGCACCGGCTCAATCGCCGGTGGCGCCCGGTGCTGGCGGCCTACCCGCTCGTCATGGCGTTCACGCTGGTCTACACCGCCGAGCACTACGTCGTCGACATCCTGTTGGGCTGGGCGCTGGCCGCGGCGGTGCTCGTCGGCCTGCGGGCCTATGAGTCGCGGCGCAGCGCCTCGATGGCACCCGCCGGGTAGCCGGGGTGCGCGGCCGCGGGGCCGGTCCAGCTGGTCGCCGCCCGTATTACCAATCTTGTGCAGTTGTCGGAAAAATGTAACAGTGGACCATGGCCGAAACCCATCTCGTCACCAATCAGGTTCCGCCGCTGCAGGACTACAACCAGGCCACCTCGCCGGTGCTGATGGAGGCCCTGATCCGCGAGGGCGGCGGGTGGGGCGTCGACGAAGTCACCGAACTCGGTGCGCTCGGCGGCACGGACCAGGCGCTGCGCTGGGGTGAGCTCGCCGACCGTAATCGCCCGGTACTGCACACCCACGACCGCTACGGACACCGCGTCGACGAGGTCGAATACGACCCCGCCTACCACCAACTGATGAACGTGGCCGTCACGCACGGGCTGCATGGCGCCCCGTGGGTGGATGACCGCACCGGCTCGCACGTGGTGCGCGCCGCCAAAACCTCGGTGTGGACGCCCGAACCGGGGCACCTCTGCCCGATCTCGATGACCTACGCCGTGGTCCCCGCGCTGCGCTTCAATCCCGAGCTGGCAGCGATCTACGAACCGCTGCTGACCAGCCGGGTCTACGAGCCCGAACTCTCGGTGCCCGCTACGAAGGCCGGGCTCATCGCGGGGATGTCGATGACCGAGAAGCAGGGCGGATCCGATGTCCGTGCCGGCACCACCGACGCGGTGCCCAACGCCGACGGCACCTACTCGCTGACCGGACACAAGTGGTTCACCTCGGCGCCGATGAGTGACGTGTTCCTGGTGCTCGCCCAGGCGCGCCCCGGGGGCGAGCGAAGCGACGGGGGAGAATCGGGCGGACTGAGTTGCTTCTTCCTGCCCCGGGTGCTGCCCGACGGCACCCGCAACCGGATGTTCCTGCAGCGACTCAAGGACAAGCTCGGAAACCACGCCAACGCTTCCAGCGAGGTCGAGTACGACGGGGCGACGGCCTGGCTGGTCGGCGAGGAAGGCCGCGGCGTGAAGACCATCATCGAGATGGTCAATCTCACCCGGCTGGACTGCACGCTGGGCAGCGCCACCAGCATGCGCACCGGCCTGAGCCGCGCCGTGCACCACGCGCAGCATCGAAAAACGTTCGGCGCCTACCTGATCGACCAGCCGTTGATGCGCAACGTGCTGGCCGACCTCGCGGTCGAAGCCGAGGCCGCGACCATGCTGGCCATGCGGATGGCCGGGGCCACCGACGGTGCCGTGCGCGGGGACGAGCGGGAGACCCTGCTGCGCCGAATCGGACTCGCGGCGGCCAAGTACTGGGTGTGCAAGCGGGCGACGCCGCACGCCGCCGAGGCGATGGAATGTCTGGGCGGCAACGGCTACGTCGAGGACTCCGGGATGCCACGGCTGTACCGGGAGGCGCCGCTGATGGGCATCTGGGAGGGATCGGGCAATGTCAGTGCGCTGGACACGTTGCGCGCCATGGCAACCCGGCCCGAATGCGTCGAGGTGCTCTTCGACGAACTGGCCCGGACCTCCGAACCCCGACTGGACGCCCACGTCGCCGCGTTGAAGGCGCAGCTGGCAGATGCCGACGCCATCGAGTACCGGGCCCGCCAGATCGCCGAGAACATCTCACTGGCCCTGCAGGGCGCGCTGCTGGTGCGGCACGGGCATCCGGCGGTCGCCGAGGCGTTCCTGGCCAGCCGGCTCGGCGGGCAGTGGGGCGGGGCGTTCGGCACCCTGCCCACGGGGCTGGACCTGGCGCCGATCATCGAGCGCGCGATGGTCAAGGGATGATCATGGCCACGCCGGGCCAACGGGGTCTGACCCGGTGCGCCTGACCGCCCGCTCCGTGGTGCTGAGCGTTCTGCTCGGCGCACATCCGGCGTGCGCCTCGTCGGCCGAATTGGTCCATTTGACAGCCGATTTCGGGATCCGTGAGTCGACGCTGCGGGTGGCGCTGACCAGGATGGTCGGGGCGGGAGACCTGGTGCGTTCGGCCGATGGCTACCGGTTGTCGGACCGGCTGTTGGCCCGGCAGCGCCGCCAGGACGACGTCATCGATCCGCAGGAACGGCCGTGGGACGGTACCTGGACGACGCTGCTGATCACCAGCGTGGGAGCCGACGCCCGCAGCCGGGCGGAACTGCGGAACACCTTGGTGCAGCACCGATTCGGCGAGCTGCGTGAAGGGGTGTGGCTGCGCCCGGACAACCTCGGGGTGTCACTGGCCGACAGTGTCGCGACCAAGGTCCGCATTCTGCGCAGCCGCGACGACGACCCGACGGGGCTGGTGGCCGAACTGTGGGATCTGCCGGCCTGGGCCCGCGACGGTGACCGGCTGCTCACCGAGATGGCGGCGGCGACCGACGTTCCCGGGCGTTTCGTGGTGGCCGCGGCGATCGTGCGCCACCTGCTGACCGACCCGGTACTCCCGGCCGAGCTGCTGCCGCGGCGATGGCCCGGCGAACAGCTTCGGCTGGCCTACCGTGAATTCGCCGCCGAACTGGTGCAGCGGCGCGGCAACCGAGTGGAGGCAGTGTGAGTGTCAGGGTGGAGCACAACGGACCGGTGACCACGGTCATCATGAACCGGCCGCAGGCCCGCAATGCGGTGAACGGCCCGGCGGCCGCCGAGCTGTACTCGGCCTTCGAGGAGTTCGACGCCGACGACGACGCGGCGGTCGCAGTGCTGTGCGGTGACAACGGAACCTTCTGTGCCGGTGCGGATCTCAAGGCGATGGGCACTGCGGAGGGCAATCGGGTGTATCCCACCGGTCCGGGGCCGATGGGACCGTCGCGGATGGTGTTGTCCAAACCGGTGATCGCCGCGGTCAACGGCCATGCGGTGGCGGGCGGACTGGAACTGGCGCTGTGGTGCGATCTGCGGGTGGTCGAGGAGGACGCCGAGTTCGGGGTGTTCTGCCGGCGCTGGGGTGTCCCGCTGATCGACGGGGGCACGGTGCGGCTGCCGCGCCTGATCGGGCACAGCCGGGCGATGGATCTGATTCTCACCGGTCGCTCGGTCGGCGCCCGGGAGGCGATGCAGATTGGGCTGGCCAACCGGCTGGTGCCCACGGGGCAGGCGCGGGCGGCCGCCGAGGAACTGGCCGCGCAACTCGCCGCGCTGCCGCAGCTGTGCCTGCGTGCCGACCGACTTTCGGCGCTGCATCAATGGGGTGAAACCGAAAAGGCCGCAATGGAATTCGAATTCGGCAGCCTGTCGAAAGTGTCCTCGGAACTGCTGGCAGGAGCCAAGCGCTTCGTCGACGGCGCCGGACGGCACGGCGCAGACGGCTAGCCCTTGCTGACCTTGTTGCCGCTGCCCAGGTCCTCGACCTTCGGGTCGCCACCCTTGTAGACCACCGTGTTGTTCAGGCCGACGGCGCTGATCTCGGTCTCGACATTGTCGAGTGTCACCGTGTTGTCGGCGCCGCCGATGTTGACGCTGGAGCAGTTGCCCTTCACCGTCAGGTTGTTGTTGGACCCGCCGATATTGAGTGCCTTGCCCTGGGCACAGTCGATATCGGCGGTGGTGCCGAACGACCCGTAGTTGATGGTGTTGCCGATCTCGACCTGCGCGCCGGAGGTACCCGCGGTTGCGGTCGGCGCGTCGAAGTCGCCATTGGAACCGCATCCCGCCAGACCGAGCGCGAGGCCGGCCGCCGCGACCGCGATGGCGATGTGAGCGCGCATGGGGATCCTCGATTCGTAGCTGGTCAGTTCCAGACTAGGTGACGGGCACGTTGATGATGGGCCGTCGCTCCCCGGCGCCGGGACCGTCGAAATGCCACCACTCGCCGGAATACACGGTCAGCCCGCCCGCGGCCATCGTCTCGCGCAGTACCGCCCGGTTGCGCTGTGCGGCAGCGCTCACCCCGTCGGTGGCGAACGCGTGGGCCGTGGGTGTGAAATCGTCGAAGCCGGTGCCCATCGCCGAGAGACCGGAGGCTCCGGCGGTGCTGACATCCACCGATCGGCCGGATTCGTGGCTCTTCGAGTACGGGCCGGGTTGGGCCACCCAGGCCGGGTTGGACACCACCTCGAACATCCGGACCTGCACATCGTGGGGTCGGTAGCAGTCCCAGAACACCAGCCGAAGCCCCGCGGTGCGCAGCTGCGCGGCGGCGGTGGCCAGGCCGTCGGCCAGGGATTCGTGGATCAGGCAGCGGGCACCCGCGGGGTACAGTGGCGTCCCGACGAAGTTGTCGGCGGTGGCGTAGCGCAGATCGACGACGGCATCGGGCACCGCGGTGCGCACATCGATGAAACCCACCGCCCGCGCCGCCGCCGAAACGGGCGCGATCAGCGGCGACGGCTCACTGTGCGCCACCGTCACCACCTCGGGATTCAGTGCGGCGCCGGCTATTGCGCCCAGTAGGGCGAATAGCGCGAGAAGCCGGCGCACCAATCAGGCCGCGGCCCGGTTGGCGCGGTTGGTCACGCCGAGTTCCCGGCCGCGGTCGATCTGCACACTCATGCTCGCCATGGGCCAACAGAGTACGGTGCCGGCCCTGCGGCGTCAGTGCTTGCCGGGTGGCGACGATCCCGAGTACACGGCGGCCGCGCGGGAGGCGGCCGGTCCCGTCCTGGCGGCTCTTGCCTCCTATGGACTGGTCGGCGAAAACGCCTTCTATGCCGCCCTGGAGTTCTGGTCCGCGTTGCACGGTTTCGTGCTGCTGGAAATGACCGGGGTTATGGACGACGTTGACACCGACGCGGTGTTCACCGATATGGTGTTGCGCTTGGCCCTTGGTACGGAGCGCAGGTAGTCGTAAGTGCTGGTCAGGTGATGTCGTCCATTCGGCTGACATCGTCGGCCATTAGACCCGTATTGGTTGCCGAAGCTACCAGTACGCGTTAGTTTTGTACGACCCGTCTGAGATTGCAGCCCTGCGCGGCATTCCCTGACGTTGACCGTCGTTCGCTCTGGCCGCGCAATCGTTGAGGGGGGACGCCCAATGGCGACCGACGGTCGTAGTCGGCGGCGGATTCATCTCGATGGCGAGTTGACGGAGGCGGTGCGTCGTGATCCGCCATCAATGGCGCCCACGCCCCCACCACCGGTCAACTTCTACAAGCCGCCCGCGCCGCATCCAGCCCCGACAGTCTCCGCAGCCGACAGTGCCACCGCGCAATCGCTTGAAATGGAGTTGCGCACCCGGCTGGCCGGGTTGCGGGCCGAATCCGATCGCATCGCAGCGGGTATTGCGCAACACAGCGGCCAAGACATCCGGCAACTCGATGCCGACATCTCTGCGCAACAGCGCGACATCATGGCCCGGAAAGAGAGGGCACAATACGCGGCTGACGAGCAGCGCCAGCGGGACGAGAGAACCGCGTCGGATACGGTGGCTGCCGCCGTCGAGGCGATTGCGCCGGGCGGGGCGAGCCTGGTGTGGTCGCAGGCGTGGTCATCGGTGCCACCGCGCCCGGCCACGCACGTCCGGTTCGGTGAGACCGCGTTCGGTCCTGCGGTCGCGCCGTTCCTGGAGGGCCGCAGCTGGGCGTTGTATGGAGACGAACAGAGCGCTGTTGATCTGATGCAGCAGACGATTCTGCGCGTCACCGCGCAGCTGCCCTTGCGTTTCCTACGTGTCCGGGTCTTTGATCCGCGAATCGAAGGGCCGTTGGGCGTGTTGACCGATCTGCGCGACGCTCACCCAGACAGCTACCCAGCTCCAGCGCACAGTACGTCCGATCTGAGTGCCGCCCTCGCCGAGATCACCGCCCTGGCGTCGACGGCTGCCGAGCAGATCAGCTCCCGTCACGCCAGCGGGCTGGGTGAGCTGTGGGTCGAGGAGGGGCGACCCGTGCATCCGTACACCGTCTTGGCGGTGTACTCCTATCCGCTCGGCATCGATGAGGTCACGCAGGCCGCGCTTGTCCGGTTGGCCCAGTCCGGATCGCCGAGAGGGGTTTCCCTCCTGGTTCAAGTCGATGAATCCGTCGCTCATCCGCGCGATGTACGACCGCGCGAACTGCTCGATTTGTTGACCCCGTTCACCGCCACAGGCGGGCGTTGGCGGACGCCGCTGCTGCCGGCCGCACTGGAGATCCGGTCGGACCCTCCGCCGTCGCGGGAACAGATCAAGGCTGTCCTCGCCCGGGCGACCAGTGAGGTCAGTTCCGACACGGGTCCGACAATCAACCTTGGCGAGCTGCTCGCCGGGTACGCGGCGGACCCGTGGAGGGATACCGTTGATGACGGGATCGAGGCCATCATCGGTCTGCGTGGCCGGGAGCCGGTCCGGCTTGCGCTGCGTTCGGAGAACCCGCCGCACCCCAACCTGCTCATCGGCGGCGCCGTAGGTCAGGGCAAGTCGAATCTGCTATTGACGATCATCTACTCGTTGGCCGCCCGGTACGCTCCCGACGAGCTAGAGATGCTGCTGCTGGATTTCAAGCAGGGCCTGGAGTTCAAGCGCTTCGACAAGGACGATGACGGTCGCAACTGGTTGCCGCATGCGCGAGTGCTGAGCCTGGAAAGCAGCAAGCCGTTCGGCTTGGCCGTGCTGGAATTCGTGCAACAGGAGATGGAATGCCGCGCACAGCTCTTCAACGCCGCGCGCTGCAACGGTTTCCGTGAGTATCGCCAGCAGACCGGGCAGCCGATGAGTCGAATGCTGTTGATCATCGATGAGTTCCAGGTGCTGTTCGACGGTAACGATGACCTGACGACCAGCGCGGTGCTGCTTTTCGAGCAGTTGGCTCGCCAGGGGCGTGCCTTCGGTATCCACATCCTGCTGTCTTCGCAGACGCTGTCCGGTATCTCTGGGCTGCAGGTCAAGGGCGACTCGATCTTCGCCCAGTTCCCTCTGCGGGTCTCCCTGAAGAACACCGCCGAGGAGTCACAGGCGATTCTGTCCCGGGGGAACTCCGCTGCTGCGGAGCTGATGTACCGGGGCGAAGTCGTGGTGAACCGTAATTACGGAATGGCCTCAGCCAATGAGGTGGCAGTCGCCGGCTACGCGGATCCCAAGTGGATCGGCGGGCTGCAGGAGCAGTTGTGGGAGAGGCATTCTCATGGCACTGAGCCATGGGTCTTCCTGGGGCGTGGCTTCGCGCAGTGGCCCGGCCGGTTGCCCGATACCGACGTACCGACTGCGCGCATCGGCCGTCCGATCGCGATCACCGACGAGATGATCGATATTCCGTTCCACGACGATATCGACCAAGCGGTAGCGCTGGTCGGGACCGGAGATGCCGAGGCCACCGCCGTGCTGGGGGCGGCGGTGGTCACGGCGACGGCTGGATGGCAAGCCGGTTCCTGCGTCATCGTGCTCGACGGACGGCCTGAACCCGCTGCGGACCGTAGAGATCCGCTCCTCGGTGACGCCTTGGACCGGGTCCGCGGACGCGGTGTCGACGTGCAGGTGGTGCGTGGCAGTGCGGTGCCGACCTATCTCACCGGCGAACTTGCAGCGCGCCTTCGCACCAACACCGCGCCGACCCTGCTGCTCGCCGTCCAGCTTCAGCGGATTGCCGAGATAGATAACGAAGTCCCGGCAGACGCCGACAACGACGATGGTTTCGGGCCCCGAGTTTCGGGGTCCTCAGTGCTGCGTGACCTGACCATCCAGGGCAGTGCACGCAACCTTCACCTCATCGGCTGGTGGCCTAATCTTCGTGCGCTCAAAGCACATTTGTCATTCGAACACGGGGTGACACGGTACGTGTTCCTCAAGGTCGGCCTTGACGATCTGCGCGAAGTCGTCGGGCCGCAGGCTCAGCCTGCCGAGGGTTCGCCGCGCGTGCTGCTGTTCGACCGTGGTTCCGACAGAGGCGCACAGGTAGCAGTTCCGTTCGATCCGCAGGGCTTGCGGGTGCCATGACGCCGACCGAAGAGTACGCCGCGTACGTCTGTGCGCTGCAAGCCGTTATCGACCTGCCGAAAGCCCATGCTGCGCAGATTGACTCGATCGAACGGCGAGCAAGAACGGAGATCGAGGCACTGGACCGCCGCCGCAACGAGGGGGCGCAGCGCTGGACCCAGCATCGGGACACCAGTGCGCGGCTGGCCCGGCGCGTCAACGATCTGGGGGGCAAGGTCGGTGCCGGCCCGGCCGGGCTGGTGTCCGTCGAACCCTTACCGGCAGCGGCAGTTCCGGCCGCGTTGGAATCGTTGCGGTCGGATCTGGATCGCGCTGAGCAATCATGGCAATGGTTGGTTCGCCACCGAGAGCGTGAGCGGCAGATGGCGCTGACGCATGCACCGCAACCCGCGTGTGTCGCGCCGCCACTTGCGCCACCACCGCCACCCGCGGCGTCCCCACCGCCGAAGGTCGAGATCAATCCGGCGGTGCTGATCGGTGCGGCGGCGGCAGTGATCGTTGTCTTAGTCATCGTGATGATCGTGATGGCGTTGTAGGAGGTATCGGTGAGTTTCCGAAATCGCATCCAGCAACAGCAGAAACCCTCAAGGCCGGTACTGAACCGGTCAGACACCAACGCCTTGGCGCAGGGACGGGCGAATGGCCTTCCGGGCATTGATAATTTCGCCCTCGCCAACCGACTGAAGCCACGGCGCGCTGAGCTTCTGCAGGTGCTGACGCAGGTGGACGCGTCGGTGGATCAGGTAGCGCAGGTGCAGATCATGCAGTGGATCCGCGAGGAGTACGAAGCGCGCCAGGGTGGTCAGGTCATCGGCATGTTCGGCAAGTGCTACCTCGGCCCGCCGTTCGTCGACCACAAACTCGACCTGTTCGGTTCGATCCTGCAGCATTACTCACCGGCGGATGATCCGGGTTATCCGTACTCGCAGGCGCGTGGGCTGGTCCGCAGCGGATCATACGCATTCATTGAAATCTATTCCGACGGAAAGATTGTGCCGATCCTGCCGGACGGCACAGCGGTGGCGATGTGAGGAGGCCGTGGTGAAGATCGGTTTGGCGTTAGGAGTCGTAGATGACTAATCCAGCTAGTCCCAGTGACGTCAGCAGGATCGTCAATAGTGCTGTTGGACAGTTGGTGAGAACGCTCGACTCGGTCGACACCAAAGTCGACTTGGTTCGCGGTGATGTCGGTCGGGTAACCACCGACTTGCAGACTACCCGGGCGGAATTGCTGGAGCTCCGGGACGAGTTCCAGTCCTTCGTTCGACAGGCCGAACGCATCGCGAATGTTCAGCGTTCGGAGACGGTCATCGGCAACCTTGAGGCCCAACTCGACCGCGAATATGGCCACTACAACGAGGTCCGTCGCACCACTGTCGGCACACTGCAGGCCTTCGACATCGGCAACGTCACCAACAAGACGGTTCAACAGGTGTCCGAAGAGTTAATGATTCAGACGCCGCGGTACTGGTTGGCGCCGGCGCTGGTCGGGCTGGCGGCCTGGTCACGGGACAGCGAGGAACTCGCCACCCGATCCATCGAGGCGGCATTCAGCCGCGACCCTAGGAAGGCGAGCCTGTTCTTCGCATTAGTGTTGCGCAGGCAGGCCCGCATGGAGGCAGCGACCAGGTGGCTCCGTCACTACATCCAGGCCTTGGACCCACGGGCATTGACCCGTGAGTTCGTGGTCATCCTGGAGGCGGCATCCCAGGAGGCTTTTGGCGCCTACGGGCGCCAGCTCATCGGCGAGCAGTTGAGCAAGTGGAACGCGCAGTTGCGCGATGACCGCAATGTGGTCGAGGCACAGATCGCTGCCTGGTCCGGTGATCTGGATATTCATCGCGCCACCGTAAACGAGGCGCAGTACCCACATTTGGCACGCGTGAGCCCGCAGTGGCCGCAGTTCAAGGACACTCTGGAACGCGCGTCGGCACACGGGTTCACCGCTGAGAAATACCTCGACATCCGAGAGGAACCCACTCCACTCAACAGTTCGGTGCAGGACAGGCTCGACGACATCCTGGAGATTCTCGTCACCGAATACGACGAGGAGGAGCTGCCGCTCAAGCGGCAGGTGGTCTTCCATCAGGCCGTCATCGATAACAGCGGCGATATGGACCGCGCACATGCCGCGGCCGACGAGATCAACGTTGCGCTGGAGGAAACCCTCGACGCAGTGTCGCTGCAGACGCAGACGGCAATCCGGCGCGAGATGTACGGCGTCTCGGTGTCGGCGCAGAAGGTTGCCATCGGCGGCAGCCGCGATGACTTCCGGGCAGCCGTGCACCGGTTCTCCGCCGACTACCGGTCGCGCTACCTCGACAACGTCGACATCGTATTGCCCGAGAATCATTCTGAGTACGCAATGACGCTCGGGTTCCGAGGGTGGCAGACGAGCACCGACGTGCCGCAGCAACAGGCGGAGTCATCCCTGGCCGGCACCTGGCAGCAGACCGTCCGGGACTATCTGGAGAGTGTGCGGTTCAAGGACCACAATTACTACATAGCCGGTGGGATCGCACTGATCGGTCTGTTGCTCATGATCATGTGCATCGCCAATGGTTCGGTCGGGTTCGGGCTGCTGCTGTTCCTCGCCGCCGCGGGAGGTGCAGGATTCTGGGTGTGGCGCAAGAAGACCGATTGTGACGCAAAGTACCGGAAGGCCGAGGAGATAGCGCAGGCGGCTTTGGAGTTCTCCATCGATATCTATCGAGCCACGGTGGCCGAGTTCGTTGACGCCAAGATCGCTTTCGGCGAGGAGGATGCAAAGGAGCGGGATCTGCTCCTGCTCATCGACACCTGGCCGACCATCGTCCAGAATCACGCTCAGGAGCAGGTGTCATGACCGGTCCATCGTCGAACTTGCCACGTATCGCCCGGGTCAGCCCGGATGACGCTGTGACCCAGCAGTTCTCGGCCGCCAACCACGCTGCGTCAACAGAACAGTTCGCGGTTCCGTATCCGCAGGAGGTTGGCGTGCCCGAGCAGGCCCCGCCGCCGATCATGATCCGCCGGGCGCGACCCAATGTGTTCGTACCGCCCCAACCACAGGACCACGGACAGGTCATCTCGCGCGACCTCGGTCAGCAGTCCAAGATCACCCAGCCGAAGATACCCCGCAACCGCAAGATCGCGGGCAATCTGCCGGCGTGGGATCCGCTGCCACCTGGTGAGATACATGTGATCCACCGCGGTGGCCGCAGCGGTCAGTGATGACGTCGCACGTCAGCGCCTATGAGCAATGGGTGACTGCGGTGCGGTCCTGGCGTCAGGACCCGCTCCACGATATGTCGCAGCTCCCAACGCTTGTCGTCGACTCACTGCCGCCAGCCGCTTTCGAACGGCTGTTCAGTCACATCAGGGATGCCCAGCAGCATGTGATGAACCGCTGGGCGGACACCTTCGCGCGGGACTGGGGTGCTGCGCGCGACGAGCAAGGCAGGGTGCGGGCGCTCCTCGACACTAGGCGCGTGCTCGCGCGCCGGCTTCAGTTGGCCGGTCACCCAGGCCTGCCCGAGGTGGTCAGGGCCGAGCTCACCAAGGGTGTGGCCCGCGATACGGAGCAACTCCAGCAGGAGCTCGAAGAAGCGCTGACCAAACAGCAACGCGGTGCCCGGATCGATCGCTTCCAGACCGAACGCGCGTTGAACGTCCTGCGGACAAATCGTCTGACGGCCATCTTGGAACCCGGATTCTCGCTACAGGCGCTCTTTGACGGCCGCATCGACGTGACGCAGCAGCAGGCGGTCTCGGCGCCTTTACCCGCTCCCGGAGGCCACGATCCGGCGCCGCCGGTGCGCCGGCGCCGCACGATCATCATCGACAACCAGCCGTAGAGAGGCGCCCATGCCCAATCAGGCCGACACCGCCGACGAGCTCCGGCGATACCTCAATGCGCGTATCCCGTTGATCGTGCTGAGGAGCTCCGAGGCGCGCCGGGCGCAGGAACTCATCCGACAGGTTGCCGGTCAGCTCAAGGCAATGGCGTTCTACTGTCACACCCGCACGGGCGGGCTGGCCGAACTGTTGAGTCAGAAACAGATCGTCGACGATCGCTCGCTGCTGGGTGCATTCGATTACGCCGCGGCCACATTCCGCTCCCGTGATTACGTCAATTTTGTCTTCGTCGACGTGGAGGACATCGGCGATGACAGTTCGACTTCCCGTCATATGGCCGAACTGGCCGACCTGGCCGAGAGTCGCTCAGGGTCGATCATCCTGATCACGGCGGGCTCGGTGTCCACCGGGTTGATGCGGCTGGGGATGGCGGTGGAACTCGACCTGCCGGACCTGGACGAGTTGTTCTACGTGGTCACCGATCTCGTCGACAACTACCGCGGATCGATGCAGATCGACTGGACGCACGACGATGTCCGCCAGGCATCCGAGATCCTGGTGGGCCTCAGCGAATCTCAAGCTCTCAATGCGATCAGCACTCTGCTGGCCAAAGGCAAACTCGTTCAAGACGATATCGTCGAGCTTTCGACATTCAAGGATCGGATGTTCGGCGCAATCTCGGGGATTGAGCGTGTGGTGATCCGCCCCGAGGACAGTCAAGTCGGTGGACTGACACAGTTACAGGGCTGGCTCCGAGAGCGTGGCGAGATGATTCGGATGGACCTCACCCACTCCAGGTTGCGTCCGCCACGCGGTGTCCTGCTGGTCGGTGTTCCGGGCTGCGGTAAGTCGCTGTCAGCCAAGATGGTCGCTGCCGAATGGCGGTTTCCGCTCTACCGATTGGACATGGCGACCGTGTTGGGAATGTACGTTGGGCAATCCGAGGGCAGGCTGCGGGAAGCACTGGACATGGCCTCGCGGGTCGCGCCGTGCGTGCTGTGGATCGACGAGATCGAAAAAGCACTCGCTGGCGGTGGCGCCGGCGGGGATTCGTCCGGGACCACTCGCCGAATGATCGGTCAGTTCCTCTACTGGTTGCAGGAATCCCGATCGAAGGTTTTCGTGGTCGCCACGGCAAACGATGTCAGCTCGCTGCCACCGGAGTTACTGCGCAAGGGGCGATTCGATGAGCTGTTCTTCGTCGACCTGCCGGATTCTGAGGACCGCGCAGAGATCATCCGGCTGTACTACCAGTCCTATCTGGAGACCGATGTGTCGCCGTATCTTCTCGACGAACTTGTATCTCTCTCAGAGGGTTTCGCCGGTGCCGATATAGCGGCTGTGATCCATGACCTTGCTTCCTACAAGCTGAGACAAGGGCTGGGTGCCGGTCCGATCCCGGATGATCTGGTCAAGGATGAGTTCCGGAACCTGATGCCGTTCAGCCGTACAAATCCAGAGGACGTCGCTGCGATCCGGGCGTGGGGACTGGAACGTGCGGTCCCGGCAGGACGGCAGCGGCAGGTCGAGGAAGGCGATTATGGGCGTGGCACTCGGCGCATCATGACCCCGAACTGATATTCCGTCGAACAGGAGCGATACATGTCCGAACTGCAGAAGCTCAAGGGCACGCTGGAAACCATCGCCAACTCTGCAAAGCAGACGGGCGGCAACCTGGGGCAGTTCAAGAGCAAGTTCAGTGCCCATCAGGGGCAGGTGCGAGCAGCGATCGGCGGCAGTTCGCAGCGCAAGGACCAAGAGGTCCTGCAGGCGCTCGATGCCGCTTCCAAGCAGGTCGACGCCGCGGTGCAGGCGTTGCAACAGGCCGCCAAGGTGGCATCGAACTACGGCAGATCGTTGTGACGCGGCCGGGGGGCCATGATGATCCGCTGGCACTGGAGCGTGCGGCGCGGGAGTTTCACGCCATCGCTCAGAGTGCACGCGCACAGGCCGGACATCTGGACAAGCATGCCGGGAAGGTCAGACCTGTCGCGCACGGCGTGACTTCGATCATCGGAGGTACTGCAAGCGGTACCGATAAGAAGATGATCGGTACATTGGATCGCGCTCTTCGTGATCTGCAGGACGCGTCGCGACGCCTCAACGAATCTGCGCAGGCCGCAGAACAGTTGGCCCGCGAGGCCACCGGCCGTGCGTTGTCCGCCAGGGAGGCGCAGGCCGCTGCCCAGTCTGCGCGTAGGAGGTGAGATGGCATCCGACATCGAGAATCTCGCAAAAGCGTTGAATGCATTGGCATCCGACGCCGGGCGTACAGGACAGGCGGTGGAGCACGCCGTCAAGGAGTCCGCGCGACTGCTCGATCGTGCTCAGGCCCAGCGCAGCAGCGGAGTGTCGGTGGCGCGGTTGGTGAGTCAGTTGCAGGTCGCGGTCGACAAGGGCCGCAGCGCGGTGGCCGGTGTGGAACAGATCGAACGACACGGTCACTCGTTCGCCGAACATCTCGCGACGCGTGCGGGCGGCGGACAAGGTACCTCAGGCTTTCTTGCCGACGCGCTGGTTCTAGGTACGGCAGTGCTCGGTGGCCTGGGTTCTCCGCAGACGATGCTGTCGGATTCCCCAGACACCACGGGCGCCGGCCAGGTCGGTGGTTCGAGCATGAACGAGCGATCGCTGGCGGCGCAGGGCGACCTCGACGACCTCAACCGGTCTACCCGTGAGCGCTCTGAGAAGAAGATCAAACCGGCCGACCACGACCCGTCCAAGCACAGTTGAGCCCCATGGATCTAGCTATCTTGCTGCCAGTTGTGATCGGCGTGGTCGTTGGTCTGGTCATGAACGCCAGAGCCGAAAAACGCCGTCCCGGCACCTTCGTCGGCTCCGCGATTGCAGGGGCGATAGGCGGCGGCTTCATCTCGTTGGTCCTCTTCGGCAGCGTCCCGTGGCTGTCGACGGTCGGCGGCATCTGGTTGCGACTCACTGGATTTCTGGCGGCCACCGTCCTCGGGGCCGTGTTTGTCGGCAACCTTGTCGGTCGAAAGTTGAAAACTAAGGCAGCCGACGCCGAGCCGGCTGCTGAGACTGCTGCCGGTGGCACGATTGACGGCGCGCCGATCTTTCCAATAACCGGGCATAGTCACCCGACACAACCCCCGAGCCCAGATTCGACGCCCTGATCATTCTGACGGCGACCAGCTTGGGAATCCTTGCTGCCCAAGGCTGACTACCTGCGCAGCACGGTCGTTCCGGATGTGCCCATGGTGTGGCTGAGGAGCTTCGCGAAACAGTGGTCGCCGTCGAAACCCTGTGACGCACACCAGTCCAGCGCTGCCGGACCACTTCCGAAGGGGATGCCGGACACGGTGATCCACCAGTTCGGCTCGCTGTACACGGGCCAATCTCCAGACCAGACCAGACGCGCGCTCGGAAACCGTTGACGCAATTCCAGGTGCTCGCGGACTATCTCCGCGTAGTTCCAGGAGACTCCGTCCGCGAACAGCCCGGGTCGTTTCGAACTGAGCTGCGGCTGCCAGATGTTCAGCAGACTTGCATCGATGGACGCGAGGTCCGCGATGGCGATGTCGACCAATGCCGAATGGGCTGCGGCGTCGAGGTCACCCGATGCCGGCATGGTCGGCCCGAAGGCGGTGAACGCCGAACCCGAGACACTACCTGCGTCTGCGGATTCCTGCCCGTCATTGAAAGCGACCATCTGGACATCACCGGTGATGGCGTCTGCGGTGCGCCAGTAGGTGCCGGGTGGGAACGTAAACGTCACCGACGTGCCTTCGCCTACCAGCGGGACGGGGTTGCCGGATAGATCGAAAAGCCCCGCCGCAACGTCGCGTCCCGCAGCATCGACGACGGTGAGTCGGAACTCGTTGTTGCCGAGCAGATCCCCGTCAGTACAGCTGGGCCTGAGGCGTGTGACGACAGTGAGTCCGCCGGTGCCGTCGGTGACTGATGTGGCCTGCATGTCAGGCGGTGTGGCACAGGCGGCGAGTTCATCGGAGGAGTCCGGCGATAAGGACAGACCGCCGGAGGCACGCGGACCATCGGAGGCGCCTGGAGCGTCGCCCGAGTTGTTCGACACGACTATGGCGCCGAGCACGATCGCGAACACCGCGAGTAGCGCGGCCGCGATGATCGCCCACTGTTGTGGAGATGGCCCGCGGGCAGGACCGGCGGGCCCTCCCGGCGATGGAGTATTGCGACCGGGTGATGAGGTCACACCGATCTTCGGGTATCCGCCCGGCCGTGTTTGATGCGGGACCTGCGAACCCGGAACATCGAGTCCCGACTGTGTCCCGCTGCTCGACCCGGCTAGATCGGCCCTTGGTGATGCCGATCCGATGTCCGGGTAATTCGGAAATTGCTCTGGATCGGGGTGATCGGGGCGGTCTCCGCCCGATCGGGGCAGTGGGAACAACGGCTGTGGGTCGTCGGTCATCAGTCGCCTTCCTGGGGTCGGGCCAAGATCAGCATTTTGCCCACGGGAAATCTCCACGATTCTCGTCGACCCAATCGGCAATTTGGTTGGCCGCGGTCACACCGGATTGGAACGTGCCGTCGTACGGTGCCACGGCAATCGCCACACCGAGGGCGCCGTGGTCGCTTCGAAGTATCGCGAATTGGCGCACAAGGTAATTGCCATCAGACGCCGGACCCCACCCGCCCTTGGATGCGGCGTCGGCGTCGCGGGCGAATCCCCATCGTTGTTCTGACACGATCTGTTGCATCTCGGCGATCACCGCGTCGGCGCCGTCGATGCAGGGCAGGCGCCAGGCGAAGGCGGCCTGCGCCTCGGTGGTCCAATCCGTCTGTCCGAACGCGGTGAAACCCGCTCGTATCCTTTCGGGTTGAACGACCGTCCCCAGATCCCCGGCGTCCTGCAGTACCAGTTCGACGGCCCTGGCAGCCGCGTCGGGCGGCCCCAGTAACGACCACAGGGCTTCTGCGGCGGCGTTGTCCGACCGTGTGATCGCGGCGGAAAGATACTCGAGAGACTGCTCCGGCGCCGAGCGAAAGGCGGCGATCGCCACTGGAACTTTGATCGTGGACCAGGCCGGTCCCTCGACCGCTGAGGCGAACGTGAGCACATCGCCGCCGGATACCACCGAAACCGATACGCTCGCAGCGATATGATCGGCGGCAGCGGCAAAGGTTGCGTCGAGATCGGCGCGCGCCGTGTGCATCTCCGTATGTATCGATGACGTGGTTGGTGTCGCCATGGGAGACGGCGGTGCCGGGGTGGAATACGGCTTGCCTTCGGCTGGCGGGGCTGTCGGTGCGCAGCTGGCTGACGCGACCGTCACGACGACTACGAGTGCCAGGCGCAGTGTGCCGACGACGAAGGCAGCTCGATCAGAAGATGAGTACGCGGGCATTCTTACCACCGCTACAGGTGATCCAGGTATCCTGGCCGTGCACAGCGCATCTCATGACAAACCGGTCGCCCGAGCATTCGCCGCCCGTCGTGCCGCAGGGCACGGTGCCTTCGGCAATGACGACTCGGCTTGCCTCGTTGGGCGACGAGTACTGATTCCAATAGGCGTGCAGGACGCTGTTTGCGAAGAAACATGATGTCTGCGAGCTGCCCCGCCCGCTACGGGTAGCCCAGTCGGAGCGGCCCGGCAGGTGGAAGCCGCTGGCGCATATTTCGCCGAACGTGTCCGGCTCGCGGACTATGGATGGGGGTGGCGCCGAGTCATACCGGTGCGAGTCAGCGCCCGGGTCCGGGTCTGAGGTCGAGTCGGATTCGCTCGCGTGGTCATCGGCGAAGGTCGGGTCATCGGTGGCACTGGGAATCGTTGCAGCGGTCGGTGAATCGGTGTCGTACACGACGATGGTGGTCACTACCGCGATGCACACGATGACGGCGATGGCGGCCACGATCATTGCCCAGATCTTCGGCGTGATGCCGGTAGGGGCTGGGTATGTCTCGATCGGAGGCCCGGTCGGGCCGGTGGCGGCGGGCGTGTAGAGCGCCGGACTGGTTTGGCCGATGTGTGGATAGCTGGACTGCGGCTGTATCCCAGGGCCGTCGGAGGAAGCATTGTGCAGCGGGAAAAGCGGCTGCTGTCCATCTGTCATGTTGCCGCTCCTGAGGTTGTTGCTAAAGGCGCTGTGCGCCAAGAGATAACTTCCGTATGGTGACCGTCATGGGTACTACGACAACGGCGAACGTCGACGGGTATTGCGGTCCGATCAATCGGCGGCAATTGCTGTGGCTGGCTGGAGGAGCGGGCTTGGCGGTGGCGGCCAGTGCCTGTGGGCAGCAATCTGACGTGGCAACCGCAACACCGGATACTGCGAGCAGTCAGTCTGTCGACACGGAGCCTGTCGCGCCGCCGATCCCTGCTCCTACGCCCATCGCCGCATCTGCTGCGATGCTGTGCCGGGAGTCCTGGGGTGCCCGGCTTCCGCTTCCGGGCGGCGTGCCCCACACCATTACCCGCATGACGATCCACCACACGGCCGCGGTGTTGGGGGACAACATGAATGCTCCAGGCCGACTTCGTCAGCATCAGCGGTTGCACCAGGACGAACGTGGCTGGCCAGACATCGCTTACCACGTCGGGGTGGATCGAAACGGCAACATCTACGAACTGCGCGCCCCGGAAGTTGTCGGTGACACCGCTACGGAGTACGACCCAGCGGGCCACTTCCTGGTCTTGTGCGAGGGCGATTTCGATCAGGAGATCGTGTCGGAGGCGCAGTTGCAAAGTGCGGCAATGGCGTTCGCTTGGGCCGCACAGACATTCACGATTTCGCCGGCGACGTTGGCCGGTCACCGCGACTTCGCCGCCACAGCATGTCCTGGCGCAGATCTGTATGCGCACGTCACATCCGGGGATCTCAAGCAGCGTATCGACACTCTGCTGTCGGCTGGCTCCGTCGACCTTCACCGGGTGTGTGGGCCCGAGGCTGCCGAGATCGTCGCGGCCATTGAAGCCGGGGCGTAGGCGCCCGGCAGTTCGCCGGTGCTGAATGTGATGGATCAGCACGGGAGCATGTAACTCGGGTCAGTCGTGGCGTCGAGCCACTTGCCGTAGGCATCACCGCCGGCGCGGCGCACTGCCGAACAGATTTCGGCTTGCGAGTGACCCGCGGGCCGATAGACCGCATATATCGGGTTGCCTTGGTCTGTCGCCTGGCGTAGCGACGGACAGCTGTGATCGGTGCGCAGATACGATGCGCCGGGGAATTCATTGAGGTAGCGCTGGATCTCGCCTTGGTAGTTGCCTGGGGTCACTGCGGACCGGAGGACCACGATGCCGGACCCGTCACAGGCGGGCTGGCTGATCGGCACGCTGACGTTGAGGGCCACGCGGGACGCGTCGGGCCGAGGGGCCGCGGCTGGGGCGGGCGGCCAATGGGGCGCTGGTCGGTTCTCGGATGCGATGTCGTCATCAGGGGGCGCCGGATCGGCGCTTTGACTGTTCGCGCCGGCTTCGCGGGTGTCGCCGGAGTCGCGTGTGAGGGCGAAGGTGAAGGCTGCTATCGCGATAACGGCCACGACCGCTGCTGCGAGGATGGCCAGAAGCCGTGTGTTCTGTACCTGCGGTCGCCGCGGCGTGGTGAACGCAGGAGGGGGCATGCCGACTCCTGCCGGCTGAGTAGCCGACGAGGCGGGAGTGCTGCCGATCGCGGGGTAACTGGATTGCGGCGGCGCTCCGCCGGAACCCTGGGCACCGCTTTGTGGAAGTGGGAACATCGGTTGCTGTTGATCGGTCAACGCGCACCTTTTCGGCAATTGCTTGATACGTCGAGTGCATTCCTATCAGCGAGTTGGGCTGTATGTGAGGTGCAACTTCAGTCGACGGTCGAACGGCGTACAGAGCCTGTCATCTATACGTCTGAATTGGGTGCCGTGGATCGTTGATCGGCCGGCGCGTGCTGAGGCTCGTCGGCTAGTGGGTGGTTCCGAGCGGGACGGGTAGGTTGCGGATGCGTGAATGGTGCCGACGGCCGTGTTGCGAGTGGGGCCTGGCTGGGCTGTCGAACCTGCGCTCGGACATAGAGTTGCGCGACCGGGTCGAAGCGCGTGAGAAGCTGCCTGGGCCTGGCTTTGGAATGGAAGCGCAGGTCAGCGGGTTTTGTCGCACCATCGGACCCTGGTATCGTAGGAACTCGTGCCTGGCCGGAAACGGCGCTTGCGGTGACGCAAAGCGCGGGTCGGGCCAATTCGTGTGCTCCGGATGCCTCGACAAGTTCGATGCCGGGCGCGCGCGACACGCCCGGTCGCGGGGGAAGCGATCAGGCGAAAACTGCAGTACAGAGACGTAAAAGTTCGACCTGAAGTAGCACTGAGCCACCAGAAGTAGAAGTAGCAACACAGAAAGCCGGTACATGCCAACCATCAACCAGCTGGTCCGCAAGGGTCGCCGCGACAAGGTCGCCAAGGTGAAGACCGCGGCCCTCAAGGGCAGCCCGCAGCGCCGCGGTGTGTGCACTCGCGTGTACACCACCACCCCGAAGAAGCCGAACTCGGCGCTTCGGAAGGTCGCCCGCGTGAAGCTGACGACCGGGGTTGAGGTCACCGCCTACATCCCGGGCGAAGGCCACAACCTGCAGGAGCACTCGATGGTGCTGGTGCGCGGCGGTCGTGTGAAGGACCTCCCGGGTGTGCGCTACAAGATCATCCGCGGCTCGCTGGACACCCAGGGTGTCAAGAACCGCAAGCAAGCACGCAGCCGTTACGGCGCCAAGAAGGAGAAGAGCTAATGCCGCGCAAGGGCCCCGCGCCGAAGCGTCCGTTGGTCAACGACCCGGTGTACGGGTCGCAGCTGGTCACCCAGCTGGTCAACAAGGTGCTGTTGGACGGCAAGAAGTCGCTCGCCGAGCGCATCGTCTACGGCGCTCTTGAGCAGGCCCGCGACAAGACCGGCACCGATCCCGTCGTCACCCTCAAGCGCGCGTTGGACAACGTCAAGCCCGCCCTCGAGGTGCGCAGCCGCCGCGTCGGTGGCGCCACCTACCAGGTGCCCGTCGAGGTCCGCCCGGAACGCTCCACGACGCTGGCCCTGCGCTGGCTGGTCAGCTTCTCCAAGGCGCGTCGCGAGAAGACCATGATCGAGCGGCTCGCCAACGAGATCCTCGACGCCAGCAATGGCCTCGGCGCCGCAGTCAAGCGTCGCGAAGACACACACAAGATGGCCGAAGCAAACCGGGCCTTCGCGCATTACCGCTGGTGATAATCGTGATCGCGCCGGAGCCGCTGCGGCGGCGACAGTGATCCGGCTGCCGTTCGGGATTGACGACAACAGCAATCAAGCAAGCGAAAGATTGGGAATCTAGCCGTGGCACAGGACGTGTTGACCGACCTCACGAAGGTCCGCAACATCGGCATCATGGCGCATATCGACGCCGGCAAGACGACGACGACCGAGCGCATCCTCTTCTACACCGGTATCAGCTACAAGATCGGTGAGGTGCACGACGGCGCTGCCACGATGGACTGGATGGAGCAGGAGCAGGAGCGGGGTATCACCATCACCTCGGCTGCCACCACCTGCTTCTGGAACGACAACCAGATCAACATCATCGACACGCCGGGCCACGTCGACTTCACCGTCGAGGTCGAGCGCTCGCTGCGCGTGCTCGACGGTGCCGTTGCCGTCTTCGACGGCAAGGAAGGCGTGGAGCCGCAGTCCGAGCAGGTGTGGCGCCAGGCCGACAAGTACGACGTCCCACGCATCTGCTTCGTCAACAAGATGGACAAGCTGGGCGCCGACTTCTACTTCTCGGTGCAGACGATGAAGGACCGCCTCGGCGCCAACGTCATCCCGATCCAGCTGCCGATCGGCTCCGAAGGTGACTTCGAGGGCGTCGTCGACCTGGTCGAGATGAAGGCCAAGGTGTGGCGCGGCGAGACCAAGCTGGGCGAAACCTACGAGACCATCGACATCCCGGCGGAACTGCAGGACAAGGCCAGCGAATATCGCACCGCGATGATCGAGGCCGTCGCCGAGACCGACGACGAGCTCATGGAGAAGTACCTGGGCGGCGAAGATCTCACGATCGCGGAGATCAAGGGCGGCCTGCGCAAGCTGACCGTCTCCAGCGCGGCCTACCCGGTGCTGTGCGGTAGCGCGTTCAAGAACAAGGGCGTGCAGCCCATGCTCGACGCGGTCATCGACTACCTGCCGACCCCGCTGGACGTTGCGGCGGCCGAGGGTCACGCACCGAACAAGGAAGACGAGATCATCTCTCGTAAGCCTTCGGCGGACGAGCCCTTCTCCGGGCTGGCCTTCAAGGTCGCCACCCACCCGTTCTTCGGCAAGCTGACCTACGTCCGGGTGTACTCGGGCAAGATCGACTCCGGTGCCCAGGTCATCAACTCGACCAAGGGCAAGAAGGAGCGTCTGGGCAAGCTGTTCCAGATGCACTCCAACAAGGAGAACCCGGTCGAGACGGCCAGCGCGGGTCACATCTACGCGGTCATCGGCCTCAAGGACACCACCACCGGTGACACCCTGTGCGATCCGAACAACCAGATCGTGCTCGAGTCGATGACCTTCCCGGATCCGGTCATCGAGGTGGCCATCGAGCCCAAGACCAAGAGTGACCAGGAGAAGCTGGGCACCGCGATCCAGAAACTCGCCGAAGAGGACCCGACCTTCAAGGTCCATCAGGACGACGAGACCGGCCAGACCGTCATCGGCGGCATGGGCGAGCTGCACCTGGACATCCTCGTCGACCGGATGCGTCGCGAGTTCAAGGTCGAGGCCAACGTCGGCAAGCCGCAGGTCGCCTACCGCGAGACCATCCGGCGTGCCGTCGAGAAGGTCGAGTACACCCACAAGAAGCAGACGGGTGGCTCCGGCCAGTTCGCTAAGGTCATCATCAGCCTGGAGCCGTTCAGCGGCGAGGACGGTGCGACCTACGAGTTCGAGAACAAGGTCACCGGTGGCCGTATCCCGCGCGAGTACATCCCGTCGGTGGATGCCGGTGCGCAGGATGCCATGCGGTACGGCGTGCTTGCCGGGTACCCGTTGGTGAATGTGAAGGTCACGCTGCTCGACGGCGCCTACCACGACGTCGACTCGTCGGAAATGGCCTTCAAGGTGGCCGGTTCCCAGGCGCTGAAGAAGGCTGCCCAGGCAGCTCAGCCGGCGATCCTGGAACCGATCATGGCCGTCGAGGTCACCACGCCCGAGGATTACATGGGCGATGTGATCGGCGACCTGAACTCCCGCCGTGGTCAGATCCAGGCCATGGAGGAGCGCAGCGGTGCGCGCGTCGTCAGGGCGCAGGTGCCGCTGTCGGAGATGTTCGGCTACGTCGGCGACCTTCGGTCGAAGACCCAGGGCCGGGCAAACTACTCCATGGTGTTCGACTCGTACGCCGAAGTTCCGGCGAACGTGTCGAAGGAGATCATCGCGAAGGCGACGGGTCAGTGAGCATCGAGGCGCGCCAGCGCCGAGGAGCGGAGCTGATCCGGAGGCGAGCAATCGACGCGGCGAAGGCGACCGGACAGTAGTCCGGTACTTTGCAGACCACACAACTGAACACATCAACACACCTGCTTTACGTAAAAGCACCAACAAGTCCAGGAGGACACCACAGTGGCGAAGGCGAAGTTCGAGCGGACGAAGCCGCACGTCAACATCGGGACCATCGGTCACGTTGACCACGGCAAGACCACGCTGACCGCAGCAATCACCAAGGTTCTGCATGACAAGTACCCGACGTTGAACGAGTCGCGCGCATTCGACCAGATCGACAATGCGCCCGAGGAGCGTCAGCGCGGTATCACGATCAACATCTCCCACGTGGAGTACCAGACCGAGAAGCGTCACTACGCGCACGTCGACGCCCCCGGTCACGCTGACTACATCAAGAACATGATCACCGGTGCCGCCCAGATGGACGGCGCAATCCTGGTGGTCGCCGCCACTGACGGTCCCATGCCGCAGACCCGCGAGCACGTACTGCTCGCTCGCCAGGTCGGCGTGCCCTACATCCTGGTCGCGCTGAACAAGTCGGACATGGTCGATGACGAAGAACTGCTGGAGCTCGTCGAGCTCGAGGTCCGCGAACTGCTGGCCGCGCAGGACTTCGACGAGGACGCCCCCGTCGTTCAGGTCTCGGCACTCAAGGCCCTCGAAGGCGACGCCAAGTGGGTCGAGTCCGTCGAGAAGCTCATGGACGCCGTCGACGAGTCCATCCCGGACCCGATTCGCGAGACCGACAAGCCGTTCCTGATGCCCGTTGAGGACGTCTTCACCATCACCGGTCGTGGCACCGTGGTGACCGGCCGCATCGAGCGTGGTGTGGTCAACGTCAACGAGGACGTCGAGATCGTCGGCATCAAGCCGACCGTCACCAAGACCACGGTCACCGGTGTCGAGATGTTCCGCAAGCTGCTGGATCAGGGTCAGGCCGGCGACAACGTCGGTCTGCTGGTTCGTGGCATCAAGCGCGAGGACGTCGAGCGCGGCCAGGTCGTCGTCAAGCCCGGCACCACCACCCCGCACACCGAGTTCGAGGGCAGCGTCTACATCCTGTCCAAGGACGAGGGTGGCCGCCACACGCCGTTCTTCAACAACTACCGCCCGCAGTTCTACTTCCGTACCACGGACGTGACCGGCGTGGTGACCCTGCCCGAGGGCACCGAGATGGTGATGCCCGGTGACAACACCGACATCTCCGTCAAGCTGATCCAGCCCGTCGCCATGGACGAGGGTCTGCGGTTCGCCATCCGTGAGGGTGGACGTACCGTCGGCGCCGGCCGGGTGACCAAGGTCGTCAAGTAAGTACGTAGTACAAGAGCGGCGCTCACCCGAAAGGGTGGGCGCCGCTTTGCGTTTGGGCTATGCCGAGATGCGCGAAATGGTCGTTGCCCAGCGCCGGGAGCAACTATTTCGCGTGATTCGGTGCGAGCACGCCCGACCAGGAGTGTCGCTTTCGCCCGGCGACTGGCCGAGCTATCTGCGGTAGCTGGTGGTCCCGCGGGTCTTTCCACTATCCCGAGATTGGCGAGGTGGTTGCTGCGACGATCTACCTCGCGACCATTGCGTCGGAATCGGGGTGGGCCGCCGAGCACTGCATGGTCAGCCAGGCGATGTCGTCGGCGATGGTGAGCTTCAGATCGCCGGAGACCACCAGCGGGCAGTGGGTGAACTTGCCCGGGTCGCTCAGGTCCGGGCAGACGATGCTGGCATTCAGCCCGTGCGCATCGGTGATGAGCGCGATGCGGGCCCAGGTGGTCGATTCCCTCAGACCGCATGCCAGCACCTCCACGACCCGGTCGATGGTCGCCGCATCCAGTGGCGGCACGCCACCCTCGATATGCACCGAGACATCGATGTGCCGTTCCTCGGCAGCATCGATTGCGGGCCGAAGTTGCTGCAGGAGTGGATGATCGAAGCTCGCCGACTGGTCGAACAGCACCCGCATGCGTTGGCATTCGACCCGCGCCCGTCGGCGGAACGACTCGTCGATGGGTTGGGTCGACGCCAGCCCTTCGAGGAGCGGAACGACATTGGCGATCAGTTGCGCGTAGCGGCGATTGTATTCTTCGGCCAGTGCTTGCGAAACACGTTCTCTCGCCAGCAGTTCGACGCGCTGCACAGTCTCGACATGGGCGGCGGTGGCGGCATCGGCGAGCAGTGCGTAGATGAGCAGGACACACAGCTGGACGGTCAGGATGCTCGCCGTGCCCAGGCCGATATCGACCAAGGTGCGCGCCGTCGGGTTTCGCAACAACCCCACCAGGGCCGGCACGAACCAGTAGAGCACCAGGAAGCCGGCGGCCCGGGTGGTGGATAGTTTCAGCAGCAGCGGCAGCAGACACCAGCCGGTCGCTCCCTGCGCCCAATGAATCTGACCGCCGACCATATCGGCCGGTATCGACACCGTCTGGGCCAGTGCCACCGCCATCAGCACCACCATCCCGACCGCGCTCGGCGGCGTCCATCGGTTGGTCAACGCGGGCATGACGCTCACCGTGCACGCGATGGCGCCGAGGGCCAGCCAGATCTGCACCGACCCGTCGCCTGCCGAGAAGGGTGCCGTCGCAAGCACATTCAGCACCGCGTAGGTCGTCATCACGAAGACGAAGCGGGTGCGCGTACGGGCGATCAGGCGATCCGGATCGGGCGGTGCCGCCGGTGCGGTGTCCGTCCAGCTGAGTTCGACCGTGGTGCCGGCGCCGGGCCGCGATGTGATTGTGGCGCGGCCGCCCAATTGCGCCATACGCCCCTGCACGGAGGCCGAGAGCCCGAAGCCGAGCGACGGTTGGCGCGGGTCGAACCCCACCCCGTCATCGGTGATGGTCACCCGGTTATCGGTCACGTCCACGATGACGAGGTCCGCCTGCGCGTGCCGGTCCACGTTGGTCAGTGCCTCGCGGGTGGCCGCGATCACCGCGGCGCCGACGTCACCGTCGACCCGGATCTCGGACCGGCCGATGACGCGCACCTCGGTCGCGAGGTGAGAGCCGAGTTCCCGGAGCGCTGCGACGAGTTCGGTTGGTCCGCTGTGTATCTCCAGCGGCCGGCGATTGAGCACGCCGAGATCACGCTGGGCCTGCCCTGCCAACCGGGCGGCAGGGATGTTGTCGCCCTGACCGGCCAGCATCAGGGTCGACGCGACGGTGTCGTGCAGCAGTCGGGTCTGTTCGCGGTCATACTCGCGCACAGCTGAATTGACCGTCTCGGTGACCTCCGCGGCCTCGCGGGCCTGCCGCGCGCTGTCCACCGCGCCTGCCACCCGCAGGACGACGAACCGCATGACGTACGACGCCGTCCATTGCAGCGCAAAGTAGTAGAGGTTGAAGACCTCGGGAACGTGGGACCATCCGATGACCGATGCCGAACCGTATGCGTAGGCGGTGGCGATGGTGAGCGTCATCGGCAGCGAAACCCGCGCCGGAAGCGAGACGGCGAAGGCCACCACAGCGGTGCCGGCAACGGCGATCGGGGCGCAGTTGGCGCGGTGGAAGTCTGGGCCCGACACCAGCAGTGGCACTGCGAGACACACGATCACCGTGGCGATGAAATCCACACCGAGCAGAACCGCGGATGGCGACCTGGTGAGCAGTCGGTACGCCGACCACAGACCGATCACCGCGAGCAGCAATCTGCCCGCCGGTGGGGCGATATCGGCGGGGCCGACCGCCATCGTCAGCGCGACAAGGACGTTCGCGGTGTGCCGCATCAGGAGCGTCGCGGCACCGGAACGGTCGATGATGTGTCGGCGGGCCGTGTCCGCAGCGGTGTTGGTCACAAATCGTCGACGTTGATCATGCCGTCCTGGATGGCCCTGGCCACCAGGGCGGCTTTGGTCGGCGCGGGCCGGCCCGCCGCGGCGTACTTGACCCGGATACGTTGCAGGTGGGTGCGCACCGTTGCGGGGGAGATGTAGAGGCGGCTGCCGACGAGTTCCTTGCTCTCCGTTTGGAACCAGGCGACCAACACCTCCCTTTCGCGGGTGGCCAACGCGGGGCGACCCTCGGTCTCGTCGCTGTGCAGAGCCCCGGCCATGCGCGGTCCGATGTAGGGGGTGTCGGTGCCTGCCGACTGCAGCGCCTCGATCAGGTGCCGTTTGCCCTCGGACTTCACCAGATAGGTGACGGCACCGAAATCGAGGCACTGTAGGATGACCTCGTTGCGCTCGAGGTGTGAGTAGACCACGACACGGTGTCCGGCCTGCGAGATGCGTCCGATGGCCGCGAAATCGGGTTGGCGGCTGGTGAGTTCCAGGTCGACCACGACGACCTGCACACGTTCGGACGGATGTGGGTGCGCAGCCAGAAACGATTCGGAGTCGAAATAGCAGTCGGCCACCGCGATCGGCGGATCGGCGGCGGCGCACCAGGAACGCACGCCGCTGTGGATGACGCCGTGGTCGTCGACGACGGCGATCGACAGGTCAGAGCATGGAAGCAACGCTGTATCTCTCCCCAGGTGGCAGCAACGCGGCGAGATCAACACCTACCACAATCGGCGTACCCGCGTACGGCTTGACTACAGGTCGTCGATGCTGAGGATGCCGTCCTGCACCGCACGGGCGATCAGTGCCGCCTTGGTGGGCGCGGGCCGGCCGACGGCCGCGTATTTCGCGCGGGCGCGTTGCAGGTGGGTGCGTACCGTCGACGGCTCGATGAACAGGCGTTTGGCGACGAACTCCTTGTTCTCGGTTTGGAACCAGGCGATCAGCACCTCGCGCTCGCGGGTGCTCAAACCCGGCCTGCCCACCGTCCGGTCATTGAACAGCGCCTTGGCCATCCGTGGCCCGACATAGGGGGTGTTGGCATGCGCGGCGTACACGGCGTCGAACAGGTGCTGCTTGTCCTCACTCTTGGCCAGGAACGTGGTGGCGCCGGCGTCCAGGCTGGACAGGATCACCTCGTCGGTGACCATGTGTGAATACACGATGACCCGGTGCCCGGCCGCGCAGACCTCGCGCAGAGTGTCGAACTCGGACTGGAAACGTTCATACTGCAGATCGAACATCACCACGTCGATGTCTTCGCCGCCCTTGGGATGGTCGGCCAGGAAGCTGCTCGGATTCGGGTAGTCGGCCACCAGATCGATCGGCGGGCTGCGGTCGGCAAACCAGGCGCGAATACCGGCGTGGATGACATCATGATCGTCGATCAGGGCAACCCTGATGGCTTCCGACGCGTGGTCCGGCTCGCGATTCACGGCGCTAATCACGCGTTTCACCCGATGTCGACGGGATCGTCGGCCGACCCCCAGCGCATTCCAGTAGCACGAAATCTACCCCCCAGCAAACCCGCCGTGAACCCCGATTTCACGTCATGCCCAACGAAATTGTCGTAAGGGAAGATTTTATGCGATCGCGGTGTATTCCTCGACCGTTACCGCGGTATCCGGCAGCTCATGGTGCACACTGATCCACACCGTGTCGCCGATCTCGGTGACCTCGATGCGTGGCTGCTCGGCATCGCCCGGCCGCGTCTGCATCCCCGTACCGTCGCCATCGCAGATGATGCTGGCGATGAGTTCTCCGGGGACCACCGTCAGCCCCACCCGGGCATGCGCGACGGCGCGGGCGAGGGTCGCTTCGATCGGTTCCAGCAGCTGCCGTCGCTGCTCGGGATCCAGCCGAGGCAGGTCGTTGTCGGCGTTCAGTGACACCACAACCCCGCGTCCGTCGGCATCTTCGATCGCCGGTCGCAGTTCGGCGATGAGCGGGTGGCCGAAGGTACGTGCCTGGAAGATTTGCAGCCGAAGCCGGCGCGACTCGATGCGGCAGCGCCAGCGGATGTCGGCGTCCATCGAGCCGGTGCTCAGGGTCTGCAGCAGTGGGAACACCCCGCGCATCAGTTTCGAGGTGCGCCGCACGGAGTCGTCGTGCAGCGCCTCGGTGATGCGGCGCTGGGCGTCGTTGGCCCACCGGTCCCGGATCTCTTCGGCGGCAATGGCATTGGCATCGCGCAGCAGCACCGGGAACGCCAGCACGAACACCTGCACGACGAAGACGCCCGCGGTGTGCAGCGCCAGGTTGTAGGCCGTCACCATGCCCGGGTAGTGCACGAGGTTCAGGATCGCGGTGCCCAGCCAGAAGGCGATCATGACGCCTGCGGCAAGCCCCAGCCGTAACCGCAGCAGGTAGGGCAGCACGCACAGCGCGGTGGCCAGCAGCGGCCACTGGGCAGGTCCACCGAGCATGTCGTCGGGCAGCAGCGTGGCCTGCGCGTAGATCACGGCCGCCATCAGGATCAGCGCCGGGGTGGTGAGATTCGGGCCCCGGCCCAGCACCCGGGGCAGACCGGCCAGCGCCACCAGCGCCGCGAGCCCGCCCAAACCGAATTGTGCGGTGGGATGGTCGGTGTTGGCGGCGGCGTAGGGCACGGCAAGGGTCAGCTGTAGGAGCGCGAACGCCACGATGCTCAGGCCGAAACGGACGAGAATGCGTTCGGTGAACTGGTCGAGGTCCTCCGCGCTGGGCGCGTTCGGAGCGGTGCGCTGCAGCTGATGCCAGTTGACCGTGACGACCGTGCCGTTGCCGGGCGATGACCGCACCGATGCGGTGCCGTCGGCCCGCCGCATCCGTCCCACGATCGATTCGGCGACGCCGTGACCGAACGTGGTGTTGATCGGGTCGAATCCGACACCGTCGTCGGTGACGGTCACCGTGAACGGCGAGATGTCGACGACGATGCAGGTCGCCCGCGCGTGACGGTCGGCGTTGTTGATCGCCTCACGCACCACCGCGACGATGGCGTTGGCGGTGCGTCCGTCCATGACCAGCCGGGTCAGCCCGGTCAGTTCGACCGGGGTCGTGCAGTGCCGGGCCTCGGCGGCGATCGCGGCAGCGACATCGGTGGCCGAATTCGCGCCGAGCCCGGCCGGGGCGCCGGCGAGCAATGCCAGATCGCGGCTGGCCTGTGCCGCGATGCGTTCGGGCGAGACCTGGGCTCCCTCACCGACGAGGTGCAGGGTCGCGGCGGCAGTGTCGTGGACGAGGGCCATGTGCTCGAGCTCGTGATCGCGCACCGCCGCGGCGATGGCAAGGCGCAGCGCGGCGTTGTGGTTGTCGACACGGGCCTGGTCGACGCGTCGCGCCACGGTCCGCGCCGTCAGCACCAGGACTGTGGTGATGGCCCACTCGACGGCCATTATGTAGTAGAGCATCGGGATGTGGATGACCCGCGAACATCCGACAACCTGCGCGCAACCGACCATGTAGGCCGCCGCGATCGCCAGCGCCGCAGGAAAGCTCACCCTGGGCGGCTGGGCGATGGCACAGGAGATCACCGCGACGCCGGCGATGACCTGCGGTACCGAGTTGGTGTAGAGCAATTGCGGGTCGGCGCCGAAGACGGGCGCCGATGCCGAGACCACCAGCACGTAGCAGAAATCGAGGATCTGGAACACCCGTGCGCGGGACCGGGTTGCCAGCCGGTATCCGGACCAGCACACCAGCAGCGCGAGCGTGACCAGCCCGATCGTCGATTCCGGGGTGTGCGGCAACAGGAGCGCACTGATGGACGCCACCAGGGTGACGCTGTTCAGCAGAATGACGGAGGTGTCCTGGCCGCGGGTGATCAGCTGCTGCTCAGATACACGTACCGCCGGGTTGTGACCGCGCTCGAGCACAGGACATTATGTACCGAATGTCTGTGGCAATGTCCGCCGATTGGCGGGCATTGCCACATGGGTCACACTTGTCCGGGCTGTGTGTACCGTTAGGGGAACGCGTGACCGCCAAACCATCCGACGCCTACGGGGTGCATTCCGAGGTCGGCAAGCTGCACAAGGTGCTGGTGTGCTCTCCCGGCCTGGCCCATGAACGGCTGACGCCGACCAACTGCGATGACCTGTTGTTCGACGATGTGCTGTGGGTGCAGAACGCGCGACGCGACCACTTCGACTTCATGGACAAGATGCGCGATCGCGATGTGGAGGTCGTCGAACTGCACAACCTGCTCACCGAGACGATGCAGATCCCCGAGGCCAAGGCCTGGCTGCTCGACCGCAAGATCGTGGCCAACGAGGTGGGTTTGGGCCTCGTCGACGACACCCGCAGCTTCCTGGATTCCCTTGAGACGCGCCGGCTCGCCGAACTGCTCATCGGTGGCATGTCGACCTTGGATCTGCCCTCCGACATCCAGTCCGGGCACCGCGCGCTTACGCGCGAGGACTCCCGAGTCACCGAGTACCTGATGCCGCCGCTGCCCAATATGCTCTACACCCGGGACACCACCTGCTGGATATACGGCGGGGTGACGCTCAATCCGCTGTACTGGCCTGCCCGTCAGGACGAGACGTTGTTGATGAAGGCGATCTACGAATTCCACCCCGACTATGTGGGGTCCAAGGTGTGGTGGGGAGATCCCGAGAAGCAATGGGGGCTGGCCACCATCGAGGGCGGTGACGTCCTGATCCCCGGTAACGGCGTGGTGCTCATCGGCATGAGCGAACGCACGTCGCGACAGGCCATCACCCAGGTGGCCGCCGAACTGTTCGCAAACGGCGGTGCCGAGAAGGTGATCGTGGCCGGAATGCCGAAACTGCGTGCCGCCATGCACCTGGACACGGTGTTCACCTTCGCCGACCGCGATGTCGTCACGATCTACCCCGACATCGTGGACAACATCGTGCCGTTCACCCTGCTGCCCAGCGATACCGAACCCGGCGTCGAGGTGATCGAGGAGACCACACCGTTCACCGAGGTGGTCGCTGCCGCGCTCGGTCTGCCCGCACTGCGCATCGTCGAAACCGGTGGCACCCGGTACGACTCGGAGCGCCAGCAATGGGACAGCGGCAACAACCTGGTCGCGGTCGAACCGGGGGTGGTGTTCGCCTATGACCGCAACACCCATACCAACTCGCTGCTGCGCAAGGCGGGTGTCGAGGTCATCACCATCGTCGGCGCCGAACTGGGCCGGGGCCGTGGTGGCGGGCACTGCATGACCTGCCCCATCATCCGTGATCCGGTCGTGTTCTAGGCGAGCACCTCACCGAAACGGTCCATCGCCCAATCGATTTCGTCGGCGGTGATGACCAGCGGTGGGGCGAAGCGCAGGGTGTGACCGTGGGTGTCCTTGACCAGCACACCGCGTTCGGCCAGTCGCAGGCTCACCTGCTTGCCGGTGCCCAGGCGCGGGTCGAGATCGACCCCGGCCCACAGTCCCTTGCCGCGCACCGCGAGGACGCCCGGCAGAGCACGGAGTCGGGCGTGCAGGTGCGCACCGAGTTCGGTTGAGCGTGACTGGTATTCGCCGGATTCCAGCATCGCGACGACGGTGCTGCCGATGGCGGCGGCCAGCGGATTGCCGCCGAATGTGGAGCCGTGCTCACCGGGATGCAGCACCCCGAGCACGTCGCGATCGGCCACCATCGCCGACAGTGGGACCACCCCGCCGCCCAGTGCCTTGCCGAGCAGGTAGATGTCGGGCGTCACGTCCCAGTGGTCGCAGGCGAAGGTCCGGCCGGTGCGTGCCAGGCCGGACTGGATCTCGTCGGCGATCATCAGGACGCCGCGTTCGGTGCACAGCTCGCGCACCCGCGGCAGGAAGTCATCGGGCGGCACGATGATGCCGGCCTCGCCCTGGATCGGCTCCAGTAGCACGGCCACCGTGTTCTCGTCGATGGCCGCTGCCATGGCCTCGGAGTTGCCGAAGGGCACCGCGCGGAAGCCGGGGGTGAACGGCCCGAACCCGCCTCGGGCCGTCTCGTCGTCGGAGAAGCTGATGATGGTGGTGGTACGGCCATGAAAGTTGTTGCGGGCCACGATGATATTGGCCATGTCCGGCGGTGCGCCCTTGACGTCGGCACCCCACTTGCGGGCCACCTTGATGGCGCTCTCGACGGCCTCGGCACCGCTGTTCATCGGCAGCACCATGTCTTTGCCGCACAGCCGGGCGAGCGCGGCACAGAACGGCCCGAGCCGGTCGGAGTGAAACGCCCGGCTCACCAGCGTGACGGCATCGAGCTGGGCGTGGGCGGCGGCGGTGATCACCGGGTTGCGGTGGCCGAAGTTCACCGCGGAGTAGGCGGCCAGGCAGTCCAGATAGCGGCGTCCGTCCACATCGGTGATCCAGGCGCCCTCGGCGGATGCGGCGACCACCGGCAGCGGGGAGTAGTTGTGCGCGGCGTAGCGGTCGTCGAGTGCGATCGCACTTTCGGTTCGACCGCTGATATCGCTCGCCACACTCACGGATGCACTTCCAGCGTGCAGCATTTGACGGACCCGCCACCCTTGAGCAGTTCGGACAGATCCACGCCGATCGGTTCGAATCCGGCGGCGCGCAGTTGGGTGGCGAATCCGGTGGCGCCGGCCGGAAGCACCACATGGCGCCCGTCGGAGACCGCGTTGAGGCCGAGGACGAAGGCGTCGGCGGTGGCGACCTCGATGGCGGTGGGGAACAGGTCGCGAAGCCGGGCCAGGGCGTCGTCGCTGAACGCCGGCGGGTAGTACGCGACCACCGGGTCGGGGCCGTCGGTGAGCACCGCCAGTGCGGTGTCGAGGTGGTAGAACCGCGGGTCGACGAGTTCCAGGCTGATCAACGGCAGACCGGTGATCGCGGCGATCTCGTAGTGTGCGCGCCGGTCGGTACGAAAACCATAGCCGGCCAACACCGTTGACCCGGCCACCAGCAGATCGCCCTGGCCTTCGTTGTGGTGTCGGGTGCGTTCGGGCCGGTGACCGGCAGCGGCCATCCAGGCGGCATACGCGTCGGCCTCGCCGGCCCGCTGCGGGAAGGTGAAGTTCGCGACCACGGCGTGGCCATTGACGATCAGCCCGCCGTTGGCGGCGTAGACCATATCCGGCAGGCCGGTGACCGAGGCCACCAGATCCACCGTGTGGCCCAGGTCGGTGTAAGTGCGGCGCAGTGTCTCCCACTGGCGCAATGCGAGATCCGCGTCGACCGGAACGGAAGTGTCCATCCACGGGTTGATGGCGTATTCGACGGCGAAGTGATGGGGCGCCGTCATGGCGAAGTGGCGGGTACGGGCGCGGCGGGTGGGCGTCTGGGAGGGATCAGCCATGTCGGCGGTGAGATCGGAAACCGTCATGGCCATGACGGTATTCGGTCTTTCAGCTGCAATCAATCGCCGAACCTTGCGTATATGGTGTGGTTTCATTGCGTGCAGATTCAGAAATTGGCGATCTGTTGTTCAGATGGGGGGGTGACGGGCGTGGACGAGACCGATGAGGGCATCCTGGCCGAGCTGATCGACGATGCCCGGGCCACTTTCGCCGAGATCGGACAGCGGGTGAATCTGTCGGCTCCGGCGGTCAAGCGGCGGGTGGACCGCATGCTCGACAGTGGTGTCATCCGCGGGTTCACCGCGGTGGTGGACCGCAACGCGCTGGGCTGGACCACCGAGGCCTACGTCCAGGTCTACTGCCACGGCACCATCGCCCCGAGCGAGCTGCGCCAGGCCTGGGTGGACATCCCGGAGGTGGTCAGCGCCGCGACGGTGACGGGGACCGCCGATGCCATCCTGCATGTTCTGGCCCGCGATATGCGACATCTGGAGGACGCCCTGGAGCGCATTCGGGCCAGCGCGGATATCGAGCGCAGCGAGAGCATCGTGGTGCTGTCGAACATCATCGAGCGCACCCGGTCCTGAGCGGTTCCGCCGGGGTGGTGGACATTACGTGCCCGCCATCGTGTAAGAAACACCACGTGGCAACCAATGGGGGCATCGTCATTGTCGGTGGTGGGCTGGCGGCAGCCCGCACCGCCGAACAACTGCGACGCGCCGAATACCCCGGACCGATCACCATCGTCAGCGACGAGCGGCATCTGCCGTATGACCGGCCGCCGCTGTCGAAGGACATGCTGCGCAACGCCGACCACGATGTCGTGCTCAAGCCGCAGCAGTTCTACGACGAACGCAACATCACGCTGCGCCTCGGCGCGGCCGCGCAGTCGGTCGACACTGCTGCCAAGGTGCTGAGCCTGGCCGATGGCTCGACGCTCGAATACGACGAGCTCGTCATCGCGACCGGCCTTGAGCCCAAGCGTATTCGGTCCTTCCCGGACCTGGAGGGCATCCGGGTGCTGCGGTCCATCGGCGACAGTGTCGCACTACGCGAGCATGCCGCGACCGCCCAGCGCGCCGTCATCATCGGCGCCGGCTTCATCGGTTGTGAGGTGGCCGCCAGCCTGCGTCAGCTCGGTGTCGACGTGGTGATCGTCGAACCGCAGCCGACCCCGTTGGCCTCGGTGCTCGGCGAGAAGATCGGCTCGCTGATCACCCGGCTGCACCGGGCCGAGGGTGTGGACGTGCGGTGTGGCGTGGGTGTCGCCTCGGTGACCGGCACGGACAAGGTCGAGAAGGTGGTGCTCACCGACGGCACCGAGTTGGACGCCGATGTCGTCGTCGTCGGAATCGGCTCGCACCCGGTCACCGGCTGGCTCGATGGCAGCGGGATCGAAGTGGACAACGGCGTGGTGTGTGATGACGCCGGACGGGCCAGCGCCGAGCACGTATGGGCCATCGGAGATGTGGCGTCCTGGCGTTCGGAGGTCGGGCACCACGTGCGCGTCGAGCATTGGAGCAATGTCGCCGAGCAGGCACGGGTTCTCGTGCCGGCGATCCTGGGGCAGGCACCGGGTAGCGCGGCCATCTCGGTGCCCTACTTCTGGAGCGACCAGTACGACGTCAAGATCCAGTGCCTGGGTGAGCCGGCCGCCGACGACGTGGTGCATGTGGTCGAGGACGACGGCCGCAAGTTCCTGGCCTACTACGAGCGTGACGGTGTCCTCACCGCCGTGGTCGGCGGCGGGATGCCCGGCAAGGTGATGAAGGCCCGCGGCAAGATCGCCTCGGGCGCTCCCATCGCCGACGTGCTGCCTGCCTAGCGAACTCCGACACCCCGGATCACAGGTGGGTGAGGCCGCGGCCGACCACGTCGAAGGAATCGCCCAGTAGGCGTTCCAGGGACACTGACTCGTCGGCCAGCCATAGCCCGTAGGCGGTCAGAGCGACACCCAGCAGTGTCCAGGCGGCGGTCTGGGGGACCAGGCCGTCCGGTTTCTCGCCGCGCCGTCGTGCCACGTACTCGGCAACCACGGTGCGCCAGCCCGCATACATCGTCATCGAATGTGCCTGCAGTGCATCGGTTCCTAGGATCAGGCGCATGCGCTGGCGGTGCCGCTCCTCGTCGTCGAACCGGTTGAACGCGAGCAGTGCGATGCGCAGGGCCCCGGCGATGTCGACGCGTTGGTCGCCCTCGGCGAGCAGTTCGCGCATGAGGTTCAGGTGCGCGTCGAAGTCACCCCAGGGGATGGCGTTCTTGGACGGGTAGTAGCGGAACAGCGTGCGGCGGGCGATTCCGGCTGCGCGGGCGACATCGTCCACGCTGACCTCGTCGAAGCCGTGGCTGGCGAACAGATCCAGCGCGACGGAGGTGATGTGGTCCTGGGTGGTGGATGGCCGGCGACCGACGCGAGGTTCGGACGACTTCGCCATGGAACCCACCCTTCCGTTTCTGCACTCGATGCCATATTCTTGCGAACCAGGTCACAATTGTCGAGGACCTACTCGTGTCACAGCCCAGAAGTGTTACAGCCCAGAAAGGTGCGATCCATGGACCAGAAACAGCAGGTTGAGGCAGAAGCGCAGCTCGTCACCGAGTCCCTCGTCGAAGAGGTCTCGATCGACGGTATGTGCGGGGTTTACTGACCGTGAGCGCACCCACTGCTGACGCAGTGGCGTTCGACCCCGATCGCGGCTGGCGGCTGCACCACCAGGTGGCGGTGCGGCCGGAGCCGTTCGGGGCGCTGCTGTACCACTTCGGTACCCGCAAGCTGTCGTTCCTGAAGAACCGGACGATCGTCGCGGTGGTCAACTCCCTCGACGAGCACCCCGACATCCGATCCGCTTGTCGCGCCGCCGGAATCGACGACGACGCCCAAGGCCCGTACCTACATGCGCTGGGCGTGTTGGTGAAATCCAACATGCTGGTCGCCAAGGAGAACACCCTATGACCGCCGTACTGCCCCCGGCCCTGGCGCCCGTCAAAGTTCCCCGCCTCGTAGAGCAGTTCGAGCACGGGCTCGACGCCCCGATCTGCCTGACCTGGGAATTGACCTACGCCTGCAACCTGTCCTGCGTGCACTGCCTGTCCTCGTCGGGTAAGCGTGATCCCCGCGAGCTGAGCACCCAGCAGTGCAAGGACATCATCGACGAACTCGAACGCATGCAGGTGTTCTACGTGAACATCGGCGGCGGCGAACCCACGGTCCGGTCGGACTTCTGGGAACTCGTCGATTACGCCACCGAGCATCACGTCGGCGTGAAGTTCTCCACCAACGGCGTCCGGATCGACAAGAAGGTCGCCGCCAAACTCGCCGCCAGCGACTACGTCGACGTGCAGATCTCGCTGGACGGTGCCACCGCGGAGGTCAACGACGAGGTCCGTGGCCCCGGGTCGTTCGCGATGGCCATCCGCGCGCTGGAGAACCTCGCCGAAGCGGGTTTCAAGGACGCCAAGATCTCGGTGGTCGTCACCCGCCAGAACGTCGATCAGCTCGATGAATTCAAAACCCTTGCAGACACTTACGGCGCCACCCTGCGCATCACCCGGCTACGGCCGTCGGGTCGCGGGGCCGACGTCTGGGACGAGCTGCACCCCACTGCGACGCAGCAGGTTCAGCTGTACGAATGGCTGGTCGCCCACGGCGAGGGAGTCCTCACCGGCGATTCGTTCTTCCACCTGTCGGGTCTGGGTGAGCCGGGTGCGCTGGCCGGACTCAACCTGTGCGGCGCCGGCCGGGTGGTCTGCCTGATCGATCCGATCGGCGACGTGTACGCCTGCCCGTTCGCCATCCACGACAAGTTCCTGGCCGGAAACATACTGCAGGACAGTGGTTTCGGGACCGGTTTCAAGAACGTCTGGCAGCACTCGCCGTTGTTCCTCGAACTGCGCGAGCCGCAGTCCGCGGGCGCCTGCAGTGGCTGCGCGCACTACGACTCCTGCCGGGGTGGCTGCATGGCGGCCAAGTTCTTCACCGGCCTGCCCATGGACGGACCGGACCCCGAATGCGTGCAGGGTTACGGCGAACCCGCCCTGGCTGCCGAGCGGGACAAGCCCAAGTCGTCGGTGGACCATTCCCGAGCGGGTGGCCCGAGCACTTCCGGTCGCTTCGCTCGCCCTGCCCAGGGCCCTGTACCCCTCAAAGGCCCTGTACCCCTCAAACTGCTCACCGTCCCGCCCAAGAAGTTCTGTAACGAAAGTCCTGTGTAGAGATCATGGCTCGCGATACCTGGTTCGAGACCGTTGCCATCGCCCAACAGCGTGCGAAGAAACGGCTGCCCCGCTCCGCCTACTCCTCGCTGATCTCGGCGAGCGAAAAAGGCCTTTCGGTCTCCGACAACGTCGAGGCGTTCGCCGAACTGGGATTCGCCCCGCATGTCATCGGTGTCACCGAAAAGCGCGAGATGGCGACAACGGTGCTGGGCCAAGAGATCCCGATGCCGGTCATCATCTCGCCGACCGGTGTGCAGGCGGTCGATCCCGATGGGGAGGTCGCGGTCGCCCGTGCCGCGGCGGCTCGTGGCACGGCGATGGGTTTGTCCTCGTTCGCGAGCAAGCCGATGGAGGAAGTCACCGCCGTCAACGGCAAGGTCTTCTTCCAGCTCTACTGGCTGGGCAGCCGGGACGAGATCCTCGCGCGCATGGTTCGCGCCCGGGAGGCCGGCGTTGTCGGCCTCATCCTGACCACCGACTGGAGCTTCAGCCACGGCCGGGATTGGGGCAGCCCCAAGATCCCCGAGCGCATGGATCTCAAGACCATGGTGAAGATGTCGCCGGAGGTCATCACCAAGCCGCGCTGGTTCTACAGCTTCGCCAAGACCCTGCGTCCGCCGGACCTGCGGGTTCCCAACCTGGGTCGCCGCGGCGAGCCGGGACCGACGTTCTTCGAGGCCTACGGCCAGTGGATGGGCACCCCGCCACCGACCTGGGAGGACGTCGCCTGGCTGCGTGAGCAGTGGGGTGGGCCGTTCCTGCTCAAGGGCATGGTGCGCGTCGACGACGCCAAACGTGCTGTGGACGCGGGTGTTACGGCGATCACGGTGTCCAACCACGGTGGTAACAACCTCGACGGCACCCCGGCGGTAATTCGTTGCCTGCCCGCGATCGCCGATGCCGTCGGCGATCAGGTCGAGGTTTTGCTGGACGGCGGTGTACGCCGCGGCAGCGATGTCGTCAAGGCTGTCGCCCTCGGCGCCCGCGCGGTGATGATCGGGCGTGCCTACCTGTGGGGCCTCGCGGCCAACGGGCAGGCCGGTGTGGAGAACGTGCTCGACATCCTCAGCGGAGGCATCGACTCGGCGCTGCGGGGCCTGGGCAAGTCCTCGATCCACGATTTGACGCCGGAGGACATTCTGATTCCGGAGGGCTTCACCCGCACGCTCGGAGTGCCGCAGGCCTGACACGCCGGCAGAGCCCGATGCGGGCGTGACTGACGTGACTGACGTGACATGGCTGTCCGCCAAGTGGCCGACAGCGCGAAAATCAATTGCTGCTCATGCGCCAACAATCGGTGCGCACCAGGTGAATGCGGCTACCATCGGCAGGTGGCCGTACCCAGGGAGCTCGGCAGTGTGACGTCGAGTGGACTGCTAGGCACCTCACCGGGGGTGCATCCGGCGTTGATCGTGCCGCTCGGGTCGACCGAACAACACGGGCCACACCTGCCGCTGGACACCGACACCCGGATCGCGACCGCCGTCGCGCGCTCGGTGGCCGCCCGGCTGGGCCGCGGCTGGCTGCTGGCATCGGCGCTGAGTTACGGCGCCAGCGGGGAGCATGAGGGATTCGCGGGCACCGTGTCGATCGGTACGGAGGCGCTGCGATTTTTGCTGGTTGAGTTCGGCCGGTCCGCCTGCAATTGGGCGCCGCGGGTGGTGTTCGTCAACGGGCACGGCGGCAATGTCGAGGCGCTGGCCGGAGCCGTCGGCCTGTTACGCAGCGAAGGGCGCGACGTCGGTTGGAGCTCGTGCATGATCGCCGGCGCCGATGCACACGCGGGCCACACCGAAACATCTGTATTGCTGCACGTTTCGCCGGAGGTGGTGCACAGTGACGCGGTGGTGCGCGGGAACAGCGCGCCGCTGGCCGAGCTGATGCCCGCCATGCGCGCCGGCGGCGTCGCCGCGGTGAGCGCGGTCGGGGTGCTCGGCGACCCGACCACAGCAACGGTGACCGACGGGGAGCGGTACTTTGCCGATATGGTCGACGGGTGCGCCCGCAAACTCCTGGCCTGGACACCGAACAGGCACGGGATGCTGACATGACCGGGCCGCGTCTGCCCGACGGATTCGCCGTCCAGGTCGACCGCCGGGTCAAGGTGCTGGGTGCCGGCTCGGCGTTGCTGGGCGGCTCGCCGACCCGGCTGCTGCGGTTGGCCCCGGTGGCCCAGACCATGATCGACGGTGGCCGACTTGAGGTGCATGATGCGCTGTCGGCCCAGTTGGCGCGCACCCTGCTCGATGCCACTGTGGCGCATCCGCGTCCTCCCAGCGGACCGTCGCACCATGACGTGACTATCGTTATCCCGGTGCGCGACAATGTGTTCGGTGTGAACCGGCTGGTCCGATCGCTGCGCGGGATGAATGTGGTGGTGGTCGACGACGGGTCCGCGGAGCCGCTGCATGAGGCCGATTTCGACGGTGCGCACTGTGACGGTGCGCACTGTGATGTACGGGTACTGCGACACGCCCGTAGCCGCGGCCCGGCGGCCGCCCGCAACACGGGCCTGCGCGCCTGCAACACCGATTTCGTGGCGTTCCTGGACTCTGATGTGGTGCCGCGGCGTGGCTGGCTGGAGGCGCTGCTGGGCCACTTCTGCGACCCGGCTGTGGCATTGGTGGCCCCTCGTATCGTGAGCCTGTGCGAGCCGGACAACCTGGTGGCCCGGTACGAGGCGGTGCGCTCGTCGTTGGACCTGGGCATGCGGGAGGCGCCGGTGGTGCCCTACGGCACGGTGTCCTATGTGCCCAGCGCCGCCATCATCTGCCGCCGCAGTGCGCTCGCCGAGGTGGGTGGCTTCGACGAGACCATGGAATCCGGCGAAGATGTCGACCTCTGCTGGAGGTTTATCGAGGCCGGTGCCCGGTTGCGCTATGAGCCCATTGCACTCGTCGGCCATGAACACCGGACCCAACTGCGGGAATGGTTTCGGCGCAAGGCTTTTTACGGACGGTCTGCGGCACCGCTGGCGGTCCGGCACCCGGGCAAGACGGCGCCGATGGTCGTGTCCCGGTGGATGTTGCTGCTCTGGCTGCTGCTCGCCACCCGATCGGGGTTCGGTTATTTCTTCGCGGCGGTGATCGCGGTGCTGTTCAGCAGGCGGATCTCCACCTCGCTGGACGCGGTCGAGACCGGACCCAGGGATGTGGCCGCCGTCGCGGCCGGCGGCCTGTGGGGTGCGGCGCTGCAGGTGGCCTCGGCGATCTGCCGGCACTATTGGCCGGTGGCGCTGCTGGCTGCCGTGTTCTTCCGCCGCTGTCGGCAGGTGGTGGTGGCCGCCGCCGTCGTGGACGGACTGGCCGACTGGGCCAACCGCCGCAACAGCGTCACCGACGATGATCATCGGGTGGGCCTGCTGAGCTACCTGATGCTCAAGCGCCTCGACGACATCGCCTACGGGCTGGGGCTGTGGATCGGCGTGGTGCGGGAGCGTCACATCGGCGCGCTCAAGCCGCAGATCCGAACCTGAATCGGGCGCGGTGGATGTTCTGATCGTCGGCGCGGGCAGTGCCGGTTCGGTTCTTGCCGAACGTCTTTCATCCGACCCTCGCTGTACCGTCACCGTTCTGGAGACGGGTCCGGCGGCGGTCGCGTCGGTGCCCGGTGACGCGCACCTGTTGCCGATCGGCCGGGGCAGTCCGGTGGTCAGCCGGTATCCCGCGACGTTGACCGATGATCCGCCCAGGGAAGTCGACCTGGTGCGGGGCGCGGTGGTGGGTGGATCCGGTGCGATCAACGGCGGCTACTTCTGCCGCGGTGTGCCCGCCGACTTCGACGGCTGGCAGATGCCCGGCTGGTCCTGGGGCGATGTGCTGCCGCACTTCCGGGGGATCGAGACCGATCTGGACTTCTCCGGTCCGATGCACGGGTCCTGCGGGCCCATCCCGGTCCAGCGAGTGCGGACATTCGGCACGGGTACCGAACAATTCGTGCAATCGGTGTTGTCGAGGGGATTCGACTGGCTCGACGATCTCAACGGCGCGGGCCCGGTGCGGGGGATCGGAGCACTGCCGCTCAACGTCGAGGACGGCATCAGGGTCGGGCCCGGCGCGGCATTCCTGGCGCCGGCCCTGCACCGGCCGAATCTCGGCGTGCACCCCGGTACCAGAGTGCAGCGGATCCGGTTCTCGGGACACCGTGCGGTCGGCGTGGACGCGATCGGGCCAAGGGGGCCGGTGAGCTACACCGCCGACCGCATCGTGCTGTGTGCCGGTGCGATCGGCACCGCACACCTGATGATGATCTCCGGCCTTGGCCCTGCCGACGTGTTGGCGCGCGCCGGGGTGCCGGTGCTGGCCGACCTGCCGGTGGGGGAGCGGTTCAGCGACCACCCGGAATGGGTGCTGCCCGTCGACTGGCCCGCCAGCGACGGGCGCACTCCGATCGAGGCGACACTTTCGGTCGACAACGTCGAAATCCGCTTGTACACATCCGGATTCGCCCAGATGACCGGGGCGCCGCCATCGGACCCGCCGCATATCGGGGTGGCCCTCATGCGTCCGAAGGCCCGCGGCCGGTTCACGATACTGTCCGCAGATCCGGCCGTCGCCCCGGTGATCGCGCATCACTACGACGCGGTCGCCGAGGATGTGGCGACGCTGCAGCGAGGCGCCGAGCTGGCCAGGGATATCGCTGAAATCGTTGCCCGCGAAGCGAACTGGTCGACCACCCAGCATCTGTGCGGTACGGCACCGATGGGTACGGTGCTGGATCCGCAGTGCCGGGTGCTGGGCATCGACGGGTTGTGGGTGGCCGACGGGTCGATCATGCCGGTGCCCACCTCCCGAGGCCCGCACGCCACAATCGTCATGATCGGGCACCGGGCCGCGGAGTTCGTCGCAGGCTGAAGCGATCAGGCGCAATACCGGAATCGTCCTCAGTAGGCTCGGCCTGTGCCTTCCACATCCCGACTCGTCCGCTGCGCGCTGGTACTGCTGACGGTTGCGACGGTCTCGCTGGGTTGCGCCGGTGAGGACACGGGGGTGTCGGCGCTGCCCCCGGACCCGTCCGTGGTGAAAACGACCGCGGGATTGGTCCGTGGTGTGGCCACGCTCGACAAGCGACACTTCGCGGGGATTCCGTACGCCGCCCCTCCGGTGGGCCCGCGCAGGTGGCAGCCGCCGCAGCCCCTGACGCCGTGGGCGGGCGTGCGCGATGCCACCAAGGTGGGCCCGCGTTGCGTGCAGGACGAGGGCAGCGACCTGGAGATGGGCAGGCAAACCGACGAGGACTGCCTGACGCTCAACGTGTGGACTCCGCCGCCGGCGAAAGAGCTACGGCCAGTGATGGTTTGGATACACGGTGGCGGGTTCATCAACGGCAACGGCGGAATGTACGACTCGCGCTGGCTCGTCGACCGCGGCGATATCGTCGTCGTGACACTGAACTACCGCCTCGGTGCGCTGGGCTTCCTCGCGCATCCGGCGCTCGGTCCGAAGGGTGCGGTCGGCAATTACGGATTGCAGGACCAGCAGGCGGCGCTGCGCTGGGTGCACGACAACATCTCGGCATTCGGGGGCGACCCGGACAAGGTGACCATCGCCGGCGAATCGGCAGGCGGCATGTCGGTGTGTGATCACCTGGTCGCGCCCGAGTCGGAGGGACTGTTCCGGGCCGCGATCATCCAGAGCGGGCCGTGTCAGGCTCAGTTGGCGCTTCCCGAGGCCGAACGCCTCAGCGAGGACTACGCGCGAGATGCGGGCTGTGGCGATCCGGCAACCGCCGCGGCCTGCCTACGTGCGCTTCCGGATCACAAACTGCGAAAACCGTTGTGGTACGACCGGATCGGTGAGGACACACTCAGCGGGCCGGTCCACGGAACCACCGCCCTGCCCGAGGATCCGATGGTCGCGTTCCGCGCGGGCCGGGCGGCCGATGTGCCCGTGCTGATCGGCAGTAACCGCGACGAGTTCACCCTCTTCGTTGCGCTGCAGTATCTACGGGCGGGCAGGCAGCACTCGGCGGGCGAGTACCCCGGTGTGCTCGCGGACACGTTCGGGCCCGATGCGTCGGAGGTAGGAGCGCGGTACCCGTTGGACCGGTATGGAGGCAGCGTGGAGTTGGCGTATTCGGCGGCGGTGACCGACGGGGTGTTCGCCTGTATTGCCGATGAGATGGCCGGCCGGCTGGCGACCGCCAACAACGTGTACGCCTACGAGTTCAACGATCCGAACCCGCCGACGCCGGAACCCATGCGCACCGTGCCTTTTCCGGTGGGTGCCAGCCACTCGCTGGAACTGCGCTACCTGTTCGACATCGGGGGTGCGCCGCCGTTGAACCCGGCTCAGCAGGAACTGTCCAACCAGATGATCGACTATTGGACGCATTTCGTCAGGACCGGGGCGCCGGCGGCAGACGGCGCACCTCACTGGCCCGCCGTCTCCGGCGATGGCCCGTGGATGTCGCTGCAGCCGGACGGCAGCCGGGTCATCACCGATTTCGGCCGGCAGCACCAATGCGAGTACTGGGCCGGTAAATAGGGAACCGCCATGAGCCCGGTGGGAGTACTTCTGCCCGTCGGCCGAGAGTTCCTGACGGCGGATGCTCAGCCGGCCGGTGTCACCCACGTGGTGATGTCGGCGTGCACGACCTCGATGCCGGCACGGTCGGTGATGCTGACCGGCACCACGAGTTCGGCGCCGTCGGTGATCGCGTCGAAATCCGGCGGGGTGAACTCGGCCCGCGCCCGCAGTGATGTCGTCGCCTTGGCCAGGTACTGAACCGTCATCGATTTGGGGATCCACCGATGCGTGCTCGGCACGGTGGCTTCCATCGCCATGCCCATCGCCACCTCGGCGGCGTTGCATGACGCGATCGCGTGCACGGTGTCCAGATGATTGTGGACGAAGAACCATTTCGGGATGGCGACCTCGGCGCTACCCGGCGCCATGTGCAGAACGTGGGGCAGCACCGAGGCGAAGTAGGGGACGCGCGCCATCGCGGCCGCGGAGAACAGCCGGCTGCCCAGCGGCTTGCCCGACAGCTGCTGCCATGCGCGGTAGGTGGGGCTCTGGGACATCCGATCTACCTTCCTGTCCGTTGATGGGCGGACGCGTGGTGTGAACGGCCGGCGGGTACCGCCATCCGGCATTGCGCTGCGCGGTCATGGACCCGGCCGGGAAGCTGTCCATCACGGTGGGGCGATAACGCTGATCGTCGCACTGGGCATGGTTGGGGTGATTTTCAGGTCGGGTGACGAAGGCTCCCGCGATGGTCGAACGCGAGACTGTAGTCGAGCGATAGTCGCTAGCTTGGAGCTGTACTGACGCCTGGCCATCCCGGTAGTATTTACCCAGTACGCGTGTAGTACACACGGTTGGTAGGCGACAAGGAGGTGCGAATAATGACTGCTGAAACATGTGCCAGGATCGCTGCTTGGCGCTCGCTGTCGTCTGTCGAGAAGACGCGTCGTCGTCGTGAAATCGTTGTTGACCAGGTCATTGCGTCTATGGCAATGGAAGGCGAGCCTGTGTCCTCCGAATGGATCAATTCCGCCCGTCAACGACGAGCGGGCCTGCTCCGCGCCGCGTCGTAACCTCTGTTACCGGGCGGGCAGTCATTACCCGCCTGAACACCAGCTCGTGGATCGCGAGATGCGCGAATTCTTCATGAATCTCAACGGCAAGTTGGAGTACGCCGGCAGTGATCCGGCCCTGCAGGTCGAGGCGCTGGTAGGTGGGTCTCTCTGCGGGGTACATGAGTTCAGTCTCGGCACAGACGCGGGCGCAATACTGAACCCAAGTACGTCCCAGGCGAAGTATCCGTACCGGGTTTCCGTTCAGTGCGGCCTCGCCCCGCGAAGCTGAAACCCTGTCGCAGGGCGTGACCGGACCCACACTCGGTGGGCCTCCGAGCTGCTCAAATGGGGATTTGGAGGACGCCGCGATCTGAGGCATACTGTTCGGGTTGCCTTCAGCCGGGTTCGCCTGGCCGCGGGCACACGACCGGCGCCCTTCGCGGGCGCACCCGGTCCCCACCTCGATCGCGATAATTCCGGCGCGAAAGAGTGTGCGTGAGGGCGACACACCCGAGCGCGGGGGTCGGTGAACCAGAGACAGGTAAACAGCGGCGGCATAGCCAGCGCGCTGTTGTGCGGGGAGACCCGCAGGACAGCGCGCAATGAAGACAGAGTTTTCCGCGCCCAGGGCGCGGAAGCCCTTAATAGTGAGGTAGGAAAGCGTGGCGGGACAGAAGATCCGCATCAGGCTCAAGGCCTACGACCATGAGGCGATCGACGCCTCGGCGCGCAAGATCGTCGAGACAGTCACCCGTACGGGCGCCAGCGTGGTCGGCCCGGTGCCGCTGCCGACCGAGAAGAACGTGTACTGCGTTATCCGGTCCCCCCATAAGTACAAGGACTCGCGGGAGCATTTCGAAATGCGCACCCACAAGCGCCTTATCGACATCCTCGACCCCACGCCGAAGACCGTTGACGCTCTCATGCGCATCGATCTGCCGGCCAGTGTCGACGTCAACATCCAGTAGGAGAGTCCGAAAAAATGGCTAGAAAAGGCATTTTGGGCACCAAGCTGGGCATGACGCAGGTGTTCGACGAGAACAACAAAGTCGTCCCGGTGACGGTCGTGAAGGCCGGCCCCAACGTGGTGACCCTCATCCGCACCCTTGAGCGTGACGGCTACAGCGCCGTGCAGCTCGCCTACGGCGAGATCAGCCCGCGCAAGGTCAACAAGCCGGTCGCCGGTCAGTACGCCGCCGCCGGGGTCAACCCGCGCCGGCACCTGGCCGAGCTGCGGCTTGAGAACGAGGCCGCTGCCGCCGAGTACGAGGTCGGCCAGGAGCTGACCGCCGAGATCTTCGCCGACGGCGCGTACGTCGACGTGACCGGCACCAGCAAGGGCAAGGGCTTCGCCGGCACCATGAAGCGCCACGGCTTCAGCGGACAGGGTGCCTCGCATGGCGCCCAGGCCGTGCACCGCCGTCCCGGCTCGATCGGTGGCTGCGCCACCCCGGGCCGCGTCTTCAAGGGCACGCGCATGTCGGGCCGGATGGGTAGTGACCGCGTCACCACCCAGAACCTGAAGGTCCACAAGGTCGATGCCGAGAACGGCGTGCTGCTGATCAAGGGTGCCGTCCCCGGACGCAACGGTGGACTCGTCGTGGTCCGCACCGCGATCAAACGAGGTGAGAAGTAATGACTTCCTTGAAGATTGACGTCCGCACCCCGGACGGCAAGACGGACGGCTCCGTGGAGCTGCCCGCCGAGCTGTTCGACGTGGAGCCCAACATCGCGTTGCTGCACCAGGTCGTCACCGCGCAGCTGGCCGCCAAGCGTCAGGGCACGCACTCGGCCAAGACTCGCGCCGAGGTGTCCGGCGGTGGCAAGAAGCCGTACCGCCAGAAGGGCACCGGCCGCGCACGTCAGGGCTCGACCCGCGCGCCGCAGTTCACCGGTGGTGGCGTGGTGCACGGCCCCAAGCCGCGTGACTACAGCCAGCGCACCCCCAAGAAGATGATCGCCGCCGCCACCCGCGGGGCGCTCTCGGACCGGGCGCGCAACGAGCGCATCCATGCGATCACCGAACTGGTCAGCGGGCAGACCCCGTCGACCAAGGCCGCGAAGTCGTTCCTGGAGAGCCTGACGGACCGCACCAAGGTGCTGATCGTCATCGGTCGCAGCGACGAGGTCGGCGCCAAGAGTGTGCGCAACCTGCCGAATGTGCACGTGATCTCGGCGGACCAGCTCAACGCGTACGACGTGCTGCACGCCGACGACGTGATCTTCAGCGTCGAGGCACTGGATGCCTACATCAGCTCCAATACGAAGCAGGAGGTGTCGGCCTGATGGCGACCGTGACTGACCCCCGCGACATCATCCTGGCCCCGGTCATCTCGGAGAAGTCGTACTCGCTGATCGAGGACAACGTGTACACGTTCGTCGTGCACCCGGACTCGAACAAGACGCAGATCAAGATTGCGATCGAGAAGATCTTCTCCGTCAAGGTCGACTCGGTGAACACGCTCAATCGCAACGGCAAGCGCAAGCGCACCCGCAGCGGTTACGGACAGCGCAAGGGCACCAAGCGCGCCATCGTGACCCTGGCCGCGGGCAGCAAGCCGATCGACTTGTTCGGAGCGCCGGCCTAACGGCGGGCAGAGAGACTCAGGAACTTAGAAATGGCAATTCGCAAGTACAAGCCGACGACCCCGGGTCGTCGCGGTGCCAGCGTCTCCGATTTCGCCGAGATCACCCGCTCGACGCCGGAGAAGTCGCTGATTCGCCCGCTGCACAGCACGGGCGGCCGCAACGCGCACGGCCGTATCACCACACGGCACAAGGGTGGTGGGCACAAGCGCGCCTACCGCGTGATCGATTTCCGTCGTCACGACAAGGACGGCGTCGACGCCAAGGTCGCTCACATCGAGTACGACCCGAACCGCACCGCGAACATCGCGCTGCTGCATTACCTGGACGGCGAGAAGCGTTACATCATCGCGCCGCAGGGACTGAAGCAGGGCACCGTCGTGGAGTCGGGCGCCAACGCCGACATCAAGCCCGGTAACAACCTGCCGCTGCGCAACATCCCGGCCGGCACCGTCATCCACGCTGTGGAGATGCGTCCGGGTGGCGGCGCGAAGCTGGCCCGTTCGGCCGGTGTGAGCGTCCAGTTGCTCGGCAAGGAAGGCGCTTACGCCACGCTGCGTATGCCCTCGGGCGAGATCCGTCGCGTCGACGTGCGCTGCCGCGCCACCATCGGCGAGGTCGGCAACGCCGAGCAGGCCAACATCAACTGGGGCAAGGCCGGCCGCATGCGGTGGAAGGGCAAGCGCCCCACCGTCCGTGGTGTCGTGATGAACCCGGTCGACCACCCGCACGGTGGTGGTGAGGGTAAGACCTCCGGTGGTCGTCACCCGGTGAGCCCGTGGGGCAAGCCCGAGGGCCGCACCCGCAAGCCGAACAAGGCGAGCGACAAACTCATCGTCCGACGCCGGCGCACCGGCAAGAACAAGCGCTAGGAGTAGCCAGCGATGCCACGCAGCCTGAAGAAGGGCCCGTTCGTCGACGACCATCTGCTCAAGAAGGTCGACGTCCAAAACGAGAAGAACAGCAAGCAGGTCATCAAGACCTGGTCGCGCCGTTCGACCATCATCCCGGACTTCATCGGTCACACCTTCGCCGTCCACGACGGTCGCAAGCACGTGCCGGTGTTCGTCACCGAGGCGATGGTCGGTCACAAGCTGGGCGAGTTCGCCCCCACCCGCACGTTCAAAGGTCACATCAAGGATGACCGGAAAGCGAAGCGGCGATGAGCGTTCGCGCGAAGAGCAGAGGGAACTGCTAATGACTACAACGATTGAATATCCGTCCGCGACAGCGGTTGCCCGCTTCGTGCGGATTTCGCCGACCAAGGCCCGCCGGGTCATCGACCTGGTCCGCGGCAAGTCCGTGGCCGAGGCGCTCGACATCCTGCGTTGGGCACCGCAGGACGCCAGCGAACCGGTTGCCAAGGTCATCGCCAGTGCTGCCGCCAACGCGCAGAACAACGACGGCCTGGACCCGTCGACCCTCGTGGTCGCGACCATCCACGCCGATGGTGGCCCGACCGCCAAGCGCATCCGGCCGCGCGCCCAGGGGCGTGCGTTCCGGATCCGCAAGCGCACCAGTCACATCACCGTGATCGTGGAGAGCCGTCCGCCCAAGCAGAAGGGTGCAGCTGCTTCGTCATCGCGCAGCCGCCGCGCCCAGGGCAGCAAGGCCGCCACGGCCAAGACGACCACTACTTCCGGAGCCGCTCCGGCGGCGACATCGACCGAGGCTTCTAGCGAAGCGAAGGGAGGCTCGCAGTAGTGGGCCAGAAGATCAACCCCCACGGCTTCCGGCTCGGTATCACCACCGACTGGAAGTCCCGGTGGTACGCCGACAAGCAGTACGCGGACTACGTGAAGGAAGACGTCGCGATCCGCCGACTGCTGGCCACTGGCCTGGAGCGGGCCGGTATCGCCGATGTGGAGATCGAAAGGACTCGCGACAGAGTCCGCGTCGATATCCACACCGCGCGTCCCGGCATCGTCATCGGACGCCGTGGCGCCGAGGCCGACCGCATCCGGACCGACCTGGAGAAGCTGACCAAGAAGCAGGTCCAGCTCAACATCCTCGAGGTGAAGAACCCCGAGTCTGTTGCGCAGTTGGTCGCCCAGGGTGTCGCCGAGCAGCTTTCCAACCGTGTGGCGTTCCGTCGCGCGATGCGTAAGGCGATCCAGTCGGCGATGCGTCAGCCCAACGTCAAGGGCATCCGGGTGCAGTGCTCGGGCCGCCTCGGCGGTGCTGAGATGAGCCGCTCGGAGTTCTACCGCGAAGGTCGGGTCCCGCTGCACACGCTGCGCGCTGACATCGACTACGGCCTCTACGAGGCCAAGACCACCTTCGGCCGTATCGGCGTGAAGGTCTGGATCTACAAGGGCGACATCGTCGGTGGCAAGCGTGAGGTGACCGCCGTGGCGCCGGACGCCGACCGGCCGCGTCGTGACCGTCCGTCGGGCACCCGTCCGCGCCGCAGTGGCGCCTCGGGTACCACCGCGACGAGCACCGAGGCCGGCCGTGCCGCCACCGGAGAAGAGTCGGCCGCATCGACCGCTGAAGCGGCTGTCGAGGCGCCCGCCGAGAGCACTACACAGGAATCTGGGAGCTAGCCAATGCTTATTCCCCGCAAGGTCAAGCACCGCAAGCAGCATCACCCGAGGCAGCGCGGCACCGCCAGCGGCGGCACCTCGGTGAGCTTCGGCGATTACGGCATCCAGGCACTGGAGCACGCCTACGTCACCAACCGGCAGATCGAGTCCGCTCGTATCGCCATCAACCGGCACATCAAGCGTGGTGGCAAGGTGTGGATCAACATCTTCCCCGACCGCCCGCTGACCAAGAAGCCTGCCGAGACCCGCATGGGTTCCGGTAAGGGTTCGCCGGAGTGGTGGATCGCCAACGTCAAGCCGGGTCGCGTTCTCTTCGAGATCAGCTACCCGGATGAGAAGATCGCAAAAGAGGCGCTTACCCGCGCCATCCACAAGCTGCCGATCAAGGCACGCATCGTGACCCGAGAGGAGCAGTTCTGATGGCAGTGGGAGTTACGCCTGGCGAACTGCGTGAGCTCACCGAGGAGGAGCTCACCACTCGCCTGCGCGAATCGAAGGAAGAGCTGTTCAACCTGCGCTTCCAGATGGCGACCGGGCAGCTGACGAACAACCGGCGCCTGCGTGTGGTGCGCCACGAGATTGCACGGGTATACACCGTGCTGCGTGAACGTGAATTGGGTCTGGCCTCCGGACCTGTTGGTGAGGAATCGTAGAAAATGGCAGAGACCAAAGGCCCCAACCACACTCCGGTCACGGAGACCGTGCGCGGTCGTCGTAAGACGGCGATCGGCTACGTGGTGAGCGACAAGATGCAGAAGACCATCGTGGTCGAGCTGGAATCCCGCAAGAGCCACCCGCTCTACGGCAAGATCATCCGGACCACCACCAAGGTCAAGGCGCACGACGAGAACGGCGACGCCGGCATCGGCGATCGCGTCTCGCTGATGGAGACCCGTCCGACCTCGGCGACCAAGCGCTGGCGCCTGGTCGAGGTGCTCGAGAAGGCCAAGTAGGGCTTCTTTCGAGATCTGGCTTCTTCAGACCCCCGGTCACCGCAATGCGCGGCCCGGGGGTCTGTGCATTCCGGGGCCGGGGATGGTGGTTCGGCCCGCGTCTGTAGGCGGGATTCTTCGAGACTAGGATTCTTTGACTATGTCCGGGTGGAAGCCTTCGGCTTCGACGACCGACCTGGTCGAGTTGCCCGCCGGCTCTTTCCGGATGGGATCGACCCGCTTCTATCCCGAGGAAGCACCGGTCCGCACCGAGCGCGTCGCCGCATTCGCGATCGAACGTCACCTCGTGACCAACGCGCAGTACGCGGCTTTCGTCGCGGACACCGGGTATGTGACCGTCGCCGAGCGCCCGATAGATCCGCAGCTCTATCCGGGAGTCCCGGCCGGTGACCTGCAACCCGGCGCCATGGTGTTCCGCCCGACCGCAGGCCCGGTGGACCTGCGGGATTGGCGCCAGTGGTGGGACTGGGCTCCCGGGGCGAGCTGGCGGCACCCACTCGGGCCGGGCAGCGACGCAGCGGAACGTCCCGAGCATCCCGTGGTGCAGGTCGCCTATGCGGATGCACTGGCCTACGCCCGGTGGGCGGGCCGTCGACTGCCCACCGAAGCCGAATGGGAGTACGCGGCGCGGGCGGGCGCGGATTCGACCTACCCCTGGGGCGAGGACGTCGCGCCGGCCGGTGCGTTGATGGCCAATACCTGGCAGGGCCGTTTCCCGTACCGCAATGACGGAGCGCTGGGCTGGGTCGGCACCGCACCGGTGGGGACGTTCCCCGCCAACGGATTCGGGCTGGTGGACATGATCGGCAATGTGTGGGAGTGGACCGCAACGGAATTCAGTGGGCGCCTGGAAAACCCGTGCTGCCTGCCCGCCGACGATCCCGGCGTCAGCCAGGCGCTCAAGGGCGGATCGCATCTGTGCGCCCCCGAGTACTGCCATCGGTACCGGCCAGCGGCGCGGTCCCCCCAGTCCCGGGACACCGCGACCACCCATATCGGATTCCGCTGCGCCGCGACGACCTGATTTCAGGCCAAAAGTGCAGCAATTTGGTGCTGAGCAGGTCATCCCCTAGACTTGCGGGGTTGCCTGGGGCAGACCTCGGTTCTCTCATGTGAGAAAACCCTGCGTGCTCTCGGGGCAACAAAGACCGCGCGCGTCAGGTCGGTATCTGCCGTGCACACATAACCAGGTCAGGAGATCGAGTGATTCAGCAGGAATCGCGCGTCAAGGTCGCCGACAACACGGGCGCCAAGGAAATCTTGTGCATCCGCGTTCTCGGTGGGTCAGCGCGACGCTACGCCGGCATCGGAGATGTCATCGTGGCGACCGTCAAGGACGCCATCCCCGGCGGCAACGTCAAGAAGGGCGACGTCGTCAAGGCTGTCATCGTGCGCACCGTCAAGGAACGTCGCCGCGCGGACGGCAGCTACATCAGATTCGACGAGAACGCCGCCGTCATCATCAAGCCGGACAACGATCCGCGCGGCACCCGCATCTTCGGCCCGGTGGGTCGCGAGCTGCGTGAGAAGAAGTTCATGAAGATCGTTTCGCTCGCCCCGGAGGTGCTGTAAATGAAGGTGCACAAGGGTGACACCGTCCTGGTCGTCTCCGGTAAGGACAAGGGCGCCAAGGGCAAGGTCCTGGAGTCCTACCCGACCCGCGACAAGATCCTGGTAGAGGGCGTCAACCGGATCAAGAAGCACACCGCCGAGTCGCGCAACGAGCGCGGCGCCTCCTCGGGCGGCATCGTCACGCAGGAAGCCGCGATCCACGTGTCCAACGTGATGGTCATCGACTCCGACGGCAACCCGACCCGCATCGGCTATCGCGTCGACGAGGAGTCCGGCAAGAAGGTCCGGGTCTCCAAGCGCAACGGCAAGGACATCTGAGCATGACCACAGTAGAAAACGCCGCCAAGGTTCAGCCGCGGCTCAAGCAGCGCTACCGCGAGGAAATCCGGGACGCGCTCAACAAAGAATTCAACTACGCCAACGTGATGCAGATCCCCGGTGTGGTCAAGGTCGTCGTGAACATGGGTGTCGGCGACGCCGCCCGCGACGCGAAGCTGATCAACGGTGCGGTCAACGACCTCGCGCTGATCACCGGCCAGAAGCCCGAGATCCGCAAGGCACGCAAGTCCATCGCCCAGTTCAAGCTGCGCGAGGGCATGCCGATCGGCGCCCGAGTGACGCTGCGCGGCGACCGCATGTGGGAGTTCCTGGACCGCCTGGTCTCCATCGCGCTTCCGCGTATCCGTGACTTCCGTGGCCTGAGCCCCAAGCAGTTCGACGGCAGCGGTAACTACACCTTCGGGCTCTCCGAGCAGTCGGTGTTCCACGAGATCGACGTGGATTCCATCGATCGCCCCCGCGGCATGGACATCACCGTCGTCACCACGGCGACCAATGACGACGAGGGACGAGTGCTGCTGCGGGCACTGGGCTTCCCGTTCAAGGAGAAGTGAGCAATGGCAAAGAAGGCTCTGGTCAACAAGGCCAACAAGAAGCCGAAGTTCAAGGTGCGCGGCTACACCCGGTGCAACCGTTGTGGCCGTCCGCACGCGGTGTTCCGCAAGTTCGGCCTGTGCCGGATCTGCCTGCGTGAAATGGCGCATGCGGGCGAACTGCCCGGTGTCCAGAAGTCCAGCTGGTAACAGCCCTACTACTACCAATTCAAAAGCTCGGTAGGCCCCGAAGATGATCGACCACATGCTGATCAACGACGTGGGAACCGCCGCGAGGAAGGTGAACCGGCTGTCATGACGATGACCGATCCCATCGCAGACTTCTTGACCCGTCTGCGCAACGCCAATTCGGCGTACCACGATGAGGTGACACTGCCCCACTCGAAGATCAAGGCGAACATCGCCGAGATCCTCAAGGAGCAGGGTTACATCTCCGACTACCGCACCGAGGACGCCCGCGTGGGCAAAGCCCTTGTGGTGCAGCTGAAGTACGGTCCCAGCCGTGAGCGCAGCATCGCCGGCCTGCGCCGTGTGAGCAAGCCGGGTCTGCGGGTCTACGCAAAGTCCACCAATCTGCCTCGGGTGCTCGGTGGCCTGGGCGTGGCGATCATCTCCACGTCCTCGGGTCTGCTCACCGATCGCCAGGCAACTCGACAAGGCGTGGGCGGCGAAGTCCTCGCCTACGTCTGGTAGGGGAACGAAAAACATGTCGCGTATTGGAAAGCAGCCGGTCCTGGTTCCTGCCGGGGTTGACGTGACCATTGATGGTCAGAACGTGTCGGTGAAGGGCCCCAAGGGCACCTTGACCCTGGATGTCGCCGAGCCGATCGTGGTGTCGCGCAGCGACGACGGCGCCATCGTGGTGGCCCGCCCCGACGACGAGCGGCGCAGCCGTTCGTTGCACGGGTTGTCGCGCACCCTGGTGGCCAACCTGGTCACCGGTGTGACCGAGGGCTACATCACCAAGATGGAGATCTTCGGCGTCGGCTACCGCGTGCAGCTCAAGGGTTCCAACCTGGAGTTCGCGCTGGGCTACAGCCACCCGGTCCTCATCGAAGCGCCCGAGGGCATCACTTTCGCGGTGGAGACACCCACGAAGTTCTCGATCACCGGCATCGACAAGCAGAAGGTCGGCCAGATTGCCGCGGTCATCCGCCGTCTGCGCCGCCCCGACCCGTACAAGGGCAAGGGCGTGCGTTACGAGGGTGAGCAGATCCGCCGCAAGGTCGGAAAGACAGGTAAGTAACCATGGCTACCACCAAAACTGATAGCGCTCCCAACCGGAAGCCGGTGGGACAGAACATCTCCGAGACCCGTCGGGTCGCGCGGATCCGTCGCCACGCCCGGCTGCGCAAGAAGGTCTCCGGCACCTCCGACACTCCGCGTCTGATGGTCAACCGATCGGCACGGCACATCCACGTGCAGCTGATCGACGACCTGAACGGTGTCACCGTCGCAGCGGCCTCGTCCATCGAACCCGATGTGCGTGCCGTCGACGGCGACAAGAAGGCACAGAGCACGCGGGTCGGTCAGCTGATCGCCGAGCGCGCCAAGGCGGCCGGCATCGACACGATCGTCTTCGACCGCGGCGGGTACGGCTACGCCGGCCGGATCGCCGCGCTGGCCGACGCCGCGCGCGAGGGCGGGCTGAAATTCTGATGACTGTCAATGAGAGGACTGCATAATGGCCGACCAGGCTGGCGCCGGTCCGGCGCAGGACAATCGCGGTGGCCGTGGCGACCGTGACGGCCGTGGCCGTCGCGACGACCGCGGTGGCCGTGGCCGCGGCGATGACCGCGGTGAGAAGAGCAACTTCATCGAGCGCGTCGTCACCATCAACCGCGTCTCCAAGGTGGTCAAGGGTGGTCGGCGCTTCAGCTTCACCGCCCTGGTCATCGTCGGCGACGGCAACGGCATGGTCGGCGTCGGCTACGGCAAGGCCAAGGAAGTTCCGGCCGCCATCGCCAAGGGTGTCGAGGAAGCTCGCAAGAACTTCTTCCGCGTCCCGCTGATCGGCAGCACCATCGTGCACCCGGTCCAGGGTGAGGCCGCGGCCGGTGTCGTGATGCTGCGTCCGGCCAGCCCCGGTACCGGTGTCATCGCCGGTGGTGCTTGCCGCGCCGTGCTCGAATGCGCCGGGGTGCACGACGTCCTGGCCAAGTCGCTGGGCAGCGACAACGCGATCAACGTGGTGCATGCCACCGTCGCCGCGCTGAAGATGATTCAGCGGCCCGAAGAGGTGGCGGCCCGTCGTGGGCTGTCCATCGAGGATGTGGCGCCGGCCGGCATGCTCAAGGCCCGGCGCGAGAGCGAGGCGCTGGCCGCCAGTGCCGCGCGTGAGGGGTCGGCATAGTCATGGCAGAGCTGAAGATCACCCAGGTGCGCGGCACGGTCGGTGCACGCTGGAAGCAGCGCGAAAGCCTGCGGACGCTCGGACTGCGGAAGATCCGCCAGTCCGTGGTCCGTGAGGACAACGCTCAGACCAGAGGTCTGATCAAGAGCGTGCATCACCTCATCACGGTCGAGGAGGTCTAGGAATCATGAGTGTTATCAAGCTTCACGATCTGAAGCCGGCCCCGGGGTCGAAGACGAAGAAAACCCGGGTTGGCCGCGGCGATGGTTCCAAGGGTAAGACCGCGGGTCGCGGCACCAAGGGCACCAAGGCACGCAAGAACGTCCCCTCGACGTTCGAGGGTGGCCAGATGCCCATCCACATGCGGCTCCCGAAGCTCAAGGGCTTCACGAACCGTTTCCGGGTGGCCTACGAGGTCGTCAACGTCGGCGACATCGCCAAGGCGTTCCCGGAGGGTGGCACCATCGGTGTCGACGAACTGGTGGCCAAGGGCCTGGTTCGGAAGAAGAGCCTGGTGAAGGTCCTCGGCGACGGCAAGCTGGCCGTCAAGGTCGACGTCACCGCCAACAAGTTCAGCGGCAGCGCGCGCGAGGCGATCACCGCCGCCGGCGGCTCGGCCACCGAGCTGTAAGAGTCCCTTCTGCGTTGGCCCCCGCTCCGGCGGGGGCCTTCTGCGTTGCCGCATCTCGTACATCGGTTCAGTCTCGATGACCGTGGCGCGCCAAAACTGAGACCAGGTATCTCTCAGAACCAGATCAGCTACACCAGGTCGGTCTGGACGCGTCTTGACCGCCGAGACTGAAACCACGTCCATTCGGCGACCGGCCGCCCGAGGTTCGCGACCGGCGAAGATGCGGACCCACAGCCGCCGGTAGGCTCTTGTGATGTTCGGATTCCTTCCCAGCCTGCCCGGTCGCGCCGATCTGAAGGCGCTGGTCCGCAAGGTGGATACCGCCCGGCACAGCGGGGTGCCCAACGGCTGTGTGCTCGAACTGGACGTGCAGGCGGTGCCGCCGGAGACGACGGGATTCGACCCGCTGGCGCTGCTGTCCGCCGGGGGAAAGCCGATGACGCTGCGCCATGCCGTCGCCGCGATCCACCGTGCCGCCGAGGACGAGCGGGTCGCCGGGCTCATCGCGCGGGTGCAGATACCAGCTGCCGCGCCCGGTCCGGTGCAGGAACTCCGCGAGGCCATCGCGGCGTTCGGCGACGTGAAGCCGACACTGGCGTGGGCCGAGACCTACCCGGGCACGTTGTCCTATTACCTGGCCTCGGCCTTCCGTGAGGTCTGGATGCAGCCGTCGGGCACCGTAGGGCTCATCGGCTTCGCCACCAACGCCATGTTCCTGCGCGATGCCCTGGACAAGGTCGGCATCGAGGCGCAGTTCGTGGCCCGTGGCGAATACAAGTCGGCGGCAAACCTATTCACGCAGGACAGCTACACCGACGCGCACCGGGAAGCCGACAGTGCAATGATCGGCAGTCTGCACGCGCAGGTGCTGGAAGCGGTGGCCGCGTCCCGGCAGCTGGACGCCACCGAGGTGAACGCGCTGGCCGACCGGGCGCCGCTCCTTCGGGATGCCGCCGTGACGGGAAAGCTGGTGGACCGCATCGGCTTCCGCGATGAGGCGTATGCGCGCATCGCCGAACTGACCGGCGCCCCGGCGCAAGCCGACGGCGAGGACGCGCCACCGCGGATGTTCCTCTCGCGGTACGCGAAGGCGAAGGCCTTCACAGCGTCACCGCCGATGCCGGGGCGTAAGACCAAGCCGACCATCGCGGTGGTCACGCTGCACGGTCCCATTGTCAGTGGGCGTGGGGGACCGCAAGCGCTGCCGATCGGCAACTCCAGCGCGGGCGGGGACACCATCGCCGCCGCGTTGCGCGAGGCCGCCGCCGACGACGGGGTGTCTGCGATCGTGTTGCGGGTGGACAGCCCCGGTGGATCGGTCACCGGCTCGGAAACCATTTGGCGCGAAGTGGTTCGGGCCAGGGAAGCCGGAAAGCCGGTCATCGCCTCGATGGGTGCGGTCGCCGCCTCCGGTGGGTATTACGTGTCGATGGCCGCCGACGAGATCGTCGCGAACGCGGGCACCATCACCGGATCGATCGGTGTGGTGACCGGCAAACTGGTGTCCCGTCAGCTCAAGGACAAGCTGGGCATCGGCTCGGATACCGTGCGCACCAACATAAATGCCGATGCCTGGTCGAGCAATGCGCCGTTCACCGAAGAACAGCACGCCCATGTCGAGGCCGAGGCCGACCTGTTCTACACCGATTTCGTCCAGCGGGTCGCCGATGGCCGCAAGCTCGGTGTCGAGGATGTCGACGCGGTGGCCCGGGGCCGGGTGTGGACCGGCGCCGATGCCAAGGAGCGCGGCCTGGTGGATGAGCTGGGCGGGCTGCGCACCGCGATCGGCAGGGCGAAGGTGGCTGCGGGGCTGGAGGCCGATACCGAGGTCCGAGTCGTGAATTATCCGGGTTCGTCGCTGCGGGATGTTCTGCGGCCCAAGGTGTCATCGCAACCTGCCGCGGCGTCCGTGCCGCAGGCATTCGGCGCGCTGCTCGGCCGTTCGGTGGTCGGTGCGCTGGATCAGGCGCACAGTGCCGTGACCGGGGTGATGGCACTGTGGCTGGGGGACTACCGGTTCTGAGTGGGTAGTTCGGCGGTGATGTAGACGATCTCGCCGAGGGCGTTGTCCCGCTCGTAGTCGGGCGCGGTCAGCCCGAGCCGACTGAAAAGTTCAGACCCCGGTACCCCGGTGGCCCGCCAACCGCGACTCCCGAAATACTCCGTGGCGCTCAAACGCGGGCCCGGATAGATCAGTGAGGGCATGTCGATGTCCAGGCCCTGGCCGCGGAATCGCGTCGCGGCCTCACGAGCACGATCGGCATCGAAATCCAACAGCTTCGGCACGAATTCCGTGGCTATGCGGCTGCCGGGCGCGCTCAGGGTGATGATGTCGCCGAACAGCGTGTCCTGTGCTTTCGGCGGCAGGTAGATCAGCAGACCTTCTGCTAACCACGCGGTCGGAATCGACGGGTCGAAGCCGTTGTCGCGCAGCGCTGAAATCCAATCCTCACGCAGGTCGATGGCCACCGTGCGCCGGATACAGGACGGCTCAGCGCCAAGGTCGGACAGTGTCTGGGTTTTGAAGGCGACAACAGCGGGCTGGTCGATTTCATACACCACAGTGCCGGCGGGCCAGTTCAGCCGGTACGCGCGAGCGTCGAGGCCGGATGCCAGGATGACGGCCTGCCGTATCCCGGCATCGGTCGCGTCGCGGAAGTAGTCATCGAAAAACCTTGTTCGGACCACCATTTCGTCCATCCGGGCTTGAATCTCAGCCGGTGACACATCGCCGGACCCGCCGAACTTCCCGTCCAGCGCGTCGTTGAAGAAGTTGATGCCGACTGCCCGAACAAGCGGAGCAGCATACGGATCGTCGATCAGCCCACGTCCGTCCGCGGTGGCGACGGCCCGCCCTGCAGCCACCATCGTCGCCGTCACGCCCACGCTGGACGCGAGGTCCCAGCTGTCGTCATCAGTGCGGGCCATCGTCATCCTCCCAGTGTCGCCGACAGAAACCCCGAGTCTCCGCCGAAAGTACGCCATTCGTCGTCGGGTTGCTCGAACCCGTTGGCGGTGAAGGCATCCGCACTTCTGAGCACGGTGGTCTGCCACCCGTGTTCCCGCAGGTACGTGGCGGCCGACGCGCGTTTACCGGTGTAGAAGAGTTCGGCGAGATTGATCCCGGTCCCGGCTCGCCGCGAGCGTTCGGCGAGTTTCTCGGCCCAGTTCGCGGGCAGTGACCGCATGTCCATCTCCTCGGTGGCCAGCCGGCTGCCCGGCGCCGACAGTGCGGTGATGCTGTCGAACAAGCGATCCTGCGCCTCGGGGGGCAGATAGACCAGGAGTCCCTCCGCGATCCATGCGGTAGGCAGGCCGGGATCGAATCCGCTGTCGCGCAATGCCGCGGGCCAATCCTCGCGCAGGTCGACGCTCACCGTCCTGCGGTCCGCTGCCGCGGCCGCGCCGAGCTGAGCCAGGGTGTCCGACTTGAAGGCGATGACCTCGGGCTGGTCCACTTCGAAGACGACGGTGCCGGCCGGCCAGCTCAGCCGATACGCCCGGGTGTCCAGCCCGGCGGCCAGAATCACGGCCTGGCGGATACCGGCGGCGGTCGCGGTCGTGAAGAAGTCGTCGAAGTACCTTGTCCGCACGGCTATCTGCTCCCGCATGTGCTGCCGCGTCATCACGGGGTCGTCGGTCGGCGGCAGCTCATCGTCGACGAGCTTGACGAATGACTGCAGTCCGACGGCACGGACCAGGGGATCGGCCAGCGGGTCGTTCAGCAGCGGATCGGGGCCCTGGGAGGCGATGGCCCGCCCGGCCGCCACCGCGGTTGCCGTGGCGCCGACGCTGGAGGCTAGATCCCAGGAGTCGCCGTCCGAACGCCGGGTTGTGTTGGATGTCATGCAGATTCCTTCAGTCACGAATGGCGGTGATGGACACCGAGTTCCGCAGTGGGTTGGCGATTTCGGGGAACTGCCGGCCGTAGTCGGTGAAGACGTCGCGGCGGCTGCGGCTGTGCACCTGCCAGCCGCGGGCGGTCAAGTAGTCCACGACGTCGTTTCGCTCGCCCGGGTAGAACAGGTCGGACAGGTCGACGTCGAATCCCTGCGCCCCCCATTGGGCGGCCATCTCTTTGGCCCGTTGGCCGAGCGACGGCCCGAAATCGCCGCCGTGGTACTCGGTCGCGAGCCTGCTACCCGGGGCCGACAGGTCGGTGATCTCGTCGAACAGCCGATCCTGCGCATCCGGCGGCAAGTACATCAGCAGGCCCTCCGCACTCCAGGCGGCCGGGGCAGCCGGGTCGAATCCGGCCTGCCGCAACGCCGAAGGCCAATCGTTGCGCAGGTCTACCGCCACGGCCCGGCGCTCGGCCGACGGTGCGGCGCCGAGCGCGTCCAAGGATTGCGTTTTGAACGCGATGACCGCGGGCTGGTCGATCTCGTAGACGACGGTGCCTGCAGGCCAGGGCAACCGATACGGGCGGGTATCCAGTCCCGAGGCCAGGATGACGGCCTGGCGCACGCCGGCGTCTCCGGCGTCCTTGAAGAAGTCGTCGAAGAACCGGGTCCGGACGGCCATCATGTCGGTCATCAGCCGGAGACCGTCTCCCTCGGTGTCAGCCGGAATGTCGACCTTGCCGTCGACGAGCCGGGTGAAGAAGTCCACGCCGACGGCGCGGACCAGGTCCGCCGCGTAGGGGTCGTCGATGATCGCGGCGGGCTCGGCGGTGGCCAGCGCGCGGGCCGCGGCCACCATGGTCGCGGTCGCGCCGACGCTGGAGGCCAGGTCCCAGCTGTCCGTCTCGGAACGTGCCATCACTTCACCGCGGTGATGTATCGCGCCTGCCCGAACTGCTGGTCCTCCTCGAGGCCCGGCAGGCCGTAGCGGGACAACAGGTCGTTGGAGGAGACCGCCGAGGTGTCCCAGCCGAGTTCGTCCAAGTGCGTTGCCGCGTCCGTGCGGTCTCCGACATAGACGAGCTCGCTGAAGTCGAGATCGAATCCGTGCTCGGCCCACTTGTCGGTCACCGACTGCATCCGTTCGCGGATCTCAGCGGGGTCGATGTCACCGGTGCCAGGTACCGCCTCGGCGGCGACCCGGCTACCCGGGGCGCTGTTCTCGGTGATCGTGTCGAGCAGCCGGTCCTGGGCATCGGAGGGCAGGTAGCCGAACAGACCCTCGGCGATCCATGCGGTTGGCGCGGTTGCGTCGAAGCCCGCTGCCCGCAGTGCGGACACCCAGTCGTCACGCAGGTCCACGGCGACGGCGCGGCGGTCCGCGGTCGGCTGCGCACCCAACTCGGCGAGTGTCTGTGTCTTGAACTCGATGACCTTTTGCTGGTCGATCTCGTACACCACGGTGCCGGCCGGCCAGGCCAGCCGGTAGGCGCGGGCATCCAGGCCGCAGGCCAGGATCACTGCCTGTCGGATACCGGACTCTGCGGCGGCGGTGAAGAATTCGTCGAAGAAGCGGGTGCGCGCCGCCATGCCGTTGGCGAATCGCGCGATGTTCATCTGTGGGTCGTCGCCGAGGTCCGATTCGGTGAGTTCACCGTCGACGAGCTTGGTGAAGAAATCGACGCCCACCGCACGCACCAGCGGTGCGGCGAATTGATCGTTGATCACCGGATTCGGCGCGGCCGAGGCGATAGCCCGGGCGGCCGCCACCATGGTCGCGGTCGCGCCGACGCTCGACGCCAGGTCCCAGCTATCGCCGTCTACGCGTGCCATCACGGGGCCCCTTCACACTTTTACTTAGTGGGTGTAACGAACGTCCCCGACTGTACGCCGCGAACCTGAATGCCCACCTCAGACGCGAACGAGGCCCCCGGCAAACGCCGGGGGCCTCGTTGATTCGTGCTTGGTGCGTCAGTTACGCGGGTCCGCCGGGTCCGCCGGCCGGACTCGTCGTCGAGGTGCCGCTGCCGGCGGGCGACGCGGCCGAGTCGGTGCCGTCGCCCTGGTGGGCGTGCGTGCCGGTGCCCCGATTTCCCCCGCCGAGGCCGTTCTTGGCTTCATCGTTCTGGGTCTTGACCTCGGTCGGGGTCACCGCGCGCCGATTCCGCGCGGAACGCAACGCTTCGGTCGGGGTCTTGACCTCGTTCGGTTCCTGTACTTCGGTCGGGGTCTTGACCTCGTTCGGTTCCTGTACTTCGGTCGGGGTCTTGAC
>WOYI010343805.1_pt2 | contig 92095 bp, 98 predicted proteins | sample 6423411 | NCBI WGS metagenome assembly WOYI01 (sample SAMN13441803, study PRJNA592873) | oil field metagenome | biome: oil field; feature: oil-well bore; material: oil-contaminated soil; isolation source: oil-contaminated soil from oil-well borehole | place: Germany: Wietze | collected 2016-10-18 ...
ATTGGCCAAGGTGTAACACACAGGTGAATACTTGGCCATCCTATTGGCCAAGGTGTAACACACAGGTGAATACTTGGCCATCCTATTGGCCAAGGTGCAACCGGATTAAAACCCGGAGTTGTATAGGCGAAAGGATTAAGCTTTTTTAAGGGCCGCGATTACCGCGTCCGCCATCTGCGATGTCCCCACGCTCGACGGGTCGTTTCTATCCGCCTTCAGGTCGTAAGTGACGTTCTTTCCCTCGGCAATCACGAAACGGACGGCTTTTTCAAGCCTATCCGCGGCGTTATCCTCTCCCAGATGCCTGAGCATCAGCACCCCGGAGAGTATCATCGCCGTCGGGTTGACCTTGTTCATGCCGGCGTATTTCGGGGCCGAACCGTGCACCGCCTCGAATACGGCGTATTCTTCCCCGATATTGGCCCCCGGCGCGACGCCCAACCCGCCTACCAGTCCAGCGGCAAGATCGGAGAGTATATCACCGTAAAGATTGGGCAGGACAAGCACATCGTAATTGCGCGGTCTCTGTACCAATTGCATCGACATATTGTCGACTATCGCTTCCTCGAAATCAACGCGGCCTTCGTACTCTTGCGCGACTTCTCTTGCGGCCCTGAGAAAAAGTCCGTCCGTAAACTTCATTATGTTGGCTTTGTGCACCGCGGTTACCTTCTTGCGGCCGTATTTAAGGGCATACTCGAAAGCGTAACGCGCGATGCGCTGAGACGCCGAACGGGAGATAGGTTTGATCGAAATTCCGGAGTCGGGACGGATCTTCTTTCCGGATGCCGCGGAGATACGGGCGATCATCTCCCTGGTTTCTTCTTTGCCTTCCTCGAATTCTATCCCGGCGTAAAGGTCTTCGCTGTTCTCCCTCACTATGACCAGATTTATATCGCTGAAGGCGCTGCGCACACCGGGACAGGAACGGGCCGGCCTCACGCAGGCATAAAGATCGAGCGCCTGGCGTATGGCCACGTTCACCGAACGGAAGCCGCCGCCGATGGGAGTGATGATAGGCCCTTTTAAGGCCACCTTGTTCTTTTTCACGGAATCCACCACCGACTGCGGCAGAAGCTCCCCGAATTTATCAAGAGCGGCCTGGCCCGCGATTACGGTTTCCCATTCTATCCGTACCCCGGTAGCCTCTATGCATCTACGCGCCGCTTCGCTGACTTCCTGTCCTATCCCGTCGCCCGGTATAAGAGTAACTGTATACTTCATAACAACTGACCTTTCGATATTGATTTCCCGCAGACGATATTTACTCTAAGACATTCGTGATTCCCGGTCTACGATCAGACCTTGAATCCCCCGTATTTCTTATAGTAATTAACCAGCCCGCCCTCGCTCAACAGCGTCTGCATAAAAGCCGGAAAAGGTTTAATCCTGGACTCGCTGTTCATGGTGAGATTCCTGAGTATGCCGGCGTCAAGGTCTATGTTCAACGAGTCTTTCTCGTCTATGCCGGAGGTATCGGCCTCTATCAGCGGCAGGCCGATGTTGAAACCATTTCGGTAGAATATTCTGGCAAAAGACCTGGCTATCACGGCGACTATGCCGCTTTCCCTGATCACCAACGGCGCCTGCTCGCGCGACGACCCCATACCGAAATTACTTCCGGCCACGATCACTGAAACCCCGGGTTTGATCTTGGACGGGAAAGCCGGGTCGATATCCTCCATTATGTGCTTCGCCAGCTCTTTCATATCGGTGATGGCGAACTTATACCTGCCGGAAATGATGAAGTCGGTATTTATGTTGTCGCCCAATCTAATCGCTTCAGCATTAAATTTCATTATCTCCCCCCCTAGTGCACTGTTACATAAGTTCTTTAAACAGCGCAGAAAGTCCGCCAACGTTTCAGTGGCGGACGGTCAATCTTTCACAAAACTTATTCGTCAAAACATTTTGCGAATTCCGGGTTAAGTTATAATTGCCTGAATTCCTCCGGGTTCTTGACCTTTGACAACGCGGTCTCCAGGCTTATCAGGCCCTTCTGAAAAAGGTCCTTCAACGACTTATCCATGGTATGCATTCCGTGCTGGCTGCCGGTCTGCAGCAGCGTAGGGATCTGTTCTATTTCCTGTTCGCGCACCAGATTCCTGATGGCCGGGGTCCCGGTAAGGACCTCGGTAGCCACCACTCTGCCCTCGCCGGAAGCCACAGGCAGCAGAAGCTGCGAGACTACTCCCTGTATACAATCCGACAACTGGAGCCTGACCTGTTGCTGCTGATACGGAGGAAAAACATCTATGATCCTTTGTACAGTCTGGGGAGCGTCGGGCGTGTGCAGAGTCGCCAGCACAAGATGCCCGGTCTCAGCCGCGGTTAAAGTCGTGGATATCGTCTCCAGGTCGCGCATTTCCCCTACCACGATGACGTTGGGGTCCTGGCGTAAAGCGTGCTTCAGGGCGTTGGCGAAGGAATGCGTATCACTGTAGACCTCGCGCTGTTTGATCACACTCTTCTTGTTTTTATGAACGAATTCTATGGGGTCTTCTATACAGATTATATGCGCTTCGCGCTCGTTGTTGATCAGGTCAATCATCGCTGCAAGCGTGGTCGTCTTGCCCATACCGGTCGGGCCGGTAACCAGCACCAGTCCGTTCGGCCGGCGGGCGAGCTCCATCACAATAGAAGGCAAACCAAGGTCGTCGAAGGTAGGGATCTTCAGAGGGACGCGGCGGAAAGCCGCTTCCACCGAGTTCTTCTGCATATGAATGTTGACCCTGAAACGGTCCATACCGGGGAGAGAAAGCGAGAAATCCAGTTCCAGTTCTTTCTCGAACATCGCCTTCTGAGAAGCGTTCAGGACGGAATAGATCATCTGCTTGTTTTCATGTTTGGTCAAAGAAGAAAGTCCGGTGCGATACAGTTTGCCGTCTATACGCAATATGGGAGGCTCGTTCTCGGTAATATGCAAGTCTGAAGCGCGTTTCTCGATACACAACAGAAGGAGCTCATTGATTTCCATCAATTACCTCCGTTTCACAAATATTTCCTGGGATCCGCTATCCTGCCCTCCAGGGCGGAAGCAGCCGCCAGCGCCGGCGACCCCAGGTAAATGAACGCATTAGGATTCCCCATCCTTCCCTTGAAATTACGGTTCGCCGTCGAAATCACTTTTTCGCCGTCGGCCGGTATCCCGTTATGCGTGCCCACGCACGGTCCGCATCCCGCGACCACCACCGCGGCCCCGGCGGCGACGAAATCCCCGATGATACCTTCCTTGAGCGCCCGCAGGTATATATCGCGCGAAGCGGGAGCCACAATCAACCTGACTCCGGAAGCCACGCTGCGTTTTTTCAACACCGCTGCGGCCGCGCGCAGATCGCTTAACCGGCCGTTGGTGCAGGTCCCTATGAAGACCTCCTGTATCTTGACCCCCTTGACTTTACCCACGGGAACGGCGCTATCGACGCTATGCGGTAGGGAAACCTGCGGCTCCAGCCTGGAGACGTCGTATTCCAGCACCCGCGCGTAACGCGCCCCCTTGTCCGGCGCCAAGCGCCGGATCCTCGAGACCGGAATTCCCCTGGCCTTAAACCAGGCTACGGTCACTGCATCTACCGGCATCAATCCGGCCTTGGCGCCCATCTCGACCGCCATGTTAGAAATGGTCATCCTGCCGTCCATATCCATGGAATCTATCGCACTGCCGCAAAATTCCAGCGCGTTATATGTGGCGCCGTCGGCCTTTATCTTGCCTATTATGTAAAGTACCGCGTCCTTGGCGTAAACGCCTCCGGGCAGCTTTCCGTTCAGGACGACCTTCAACGTCTCGGGGACCTTGAACCAGTTCTTCCCGGCCGCAAGCGTCACAGCCAGGTCGGTAGAACCGACGCCGGTCGAAAAAACGCCGAGCGCCCCGTATGTGCAGGTGTGCGAGTCGGCCCCCAAGACCAGATCTCCCGGCAGTATCCACCCGGATTCAGGGATCACCTGGTGACAAACACCGCATCCTATGTCGAAAACCGGCTGTTTGAATTCCGCCCCGAAAACGCGCATCTTTTTGTGCACGCGCGAAACGCCCTCAGAGGGAGAGGGAGCGCTGTGGTCTATCACCATGCAGAATTTAGTCTTCAGCTTCTTTATGCCCATTTCGCGCACGCGGTCGATTATTATGGACGACGTCCCGTCCTGCCCGAAAGTGAAATCTACCTTACAGATCGCGAAGTCTCCGGCCCGCAGGTCCCTGCCCGCGTGTTCGCTCAAGATCTTTTCTGCCAGCGTCTTGGGACTCATAGCGTCTTCACCCACTCTTCTATCCTGTCCATCCCTTCTTTTATCTGTTCCATCCCGGTAGCGAAACTGAAACGTATGTAATCCACTCTGCCGAATCCTTCTCCGGGTATGACTGCCACGAATTTATCTTCCAGCAGCTTGCCTGAGAAAACACCGGAGTCCATACCGGTCCCGGAGATATCGCAAAACACGTAGAAAGCCCCCTGCGGCACGACCGCTTTCAGGCCGGGCATTGAACTCAGTCTGGTCAACATATAATCCCTCCTGCCGGCGTATTCCGCGCGCATATTCTCGACGAATTTCTCGGGGGCCTTGAGAGCCGCCAGCGCCGCCTTCTGGCTTATGGAAGCAGGATTGGAAGTTGTGTGATCCTGTATGCGACCGATAGCCTCCGCTACGTCGGCCGGAGCGCCCAGGTAACCGATGCGCCAACCGGTCATGGCGTAGGTCTTGGAAACGCCGTTGACGGTCACCGCCAGGTCCTTCATTTCCGGATGCAGGCCGGCTATGGAGATATGCTTCAAACCGTCATAAATGAGTTTCTCGTATATCTCGTCGCTTATCACGAATATCTTGTTGGCGGCGCAGAATTCCGCTATCGCCCAAAGCTCCTTACGGATATATACGGAACCTGCCGGATTGGAAGGACTGTTCAAAATCAAGACTTTGGTTTTTGGAGAAACGTAGGCGTTCAGTTCTTCGGCGGTGACCCGGAAGCCGTTCTCCGGCGCGGTCTTCACGAAACGGGGCAGCCCGTCGCAAAGATGCACCATCTCGGGGTAACTGACCCAGTAAGGCAGAGGAATCAGGACTTCGTCGCCGGGATCAACCAGCGCCATCAGAACGTTGAAGATGGAATGTTTGGCGCCGCAGGAAATCACTACCTGTTCCGGCTTGTAATCAAGTCCGTTGTCCCTTTTGAATTTTTCGCTGATCAGCTTCTTAAGTTCGGGTATGCCTGTGCTCGGGGTGTATTTCGTGAAACCGGAATTTATCGCCTCTATCGCTGCGGTCTTTATAAAATCAGGCGTGTCGGCATCGGGTTCTCCGGCGGCAAAGCTGACGACATCCTTGCCCTCGGCCCTCAGCTTCCTGGCTTTGGAAGTTATCGCCAGCGTGGAAGACGGTTTTATTTTCTTCAATCGCTCGGCTATCCTGGTGTCTATGCGCATAGTATGAGCTTTACTTGATGCCGGAGCGGAGTGCGCGCCGGCTGAAGAACGGCCTGACTGCCGCCGGCCTACGGAGTGGGCTTATCTTTCTTATTGAATATCCCCTTGATACCGTCCAGGATCTTTTTTCCGCCCGGTTTGATTTCTTCCGCTGTGGGATGCTGCCAGGTTTTCTTGGGAGGCTGGGCTTTCGGCTCCTCTTTTACTTTCTCCGCCTCAATGACCGGCGTTTCCTTTTTCGAAGCCGGACGCTTTAAAGCCGGCAGTTTTTTCCCCTTGGGGAGCCGCGTAAATTCCAAAAGGACTATCTCCGCGTTGTCTCCCCGTCTGTTACCAAGACGCAAAATACGGCAATATCCGCCCTGGACATCCTTGAAAAGCGGGCCTATTTCCCCGAAGAGCCGGGAAACCAGTTCATGGGAACAAAGGACACGATAAGCGCGACGCTTGGCCGCCAGGGTATTCTCCTTGGCGAGAGTGATCATCTTCTCCGCCTCCGGCCTGACCGCGGCGGCGATGGCTTTAGTAGTTTTTATCCTGCCGCAGTTTATCAGGTTGCGTATAGTGCCGGCAATGGTGGCTTTTCTCCAACTGGTGAATCTATTCAAACGGCCTTTTTTTAGCTTATGTCTCATTTCTTTCCCCTCTAATTAAGGCGGCTACCGGGAAAACTGCCGCGGGAGTGTATGTTGTTCAATTACGCCGATTTCTTGAGTTTTTTGGGATCCACCGCCATACCGAGCGTCAAACCCATCCCGGCAAGCAGTTCCTTTATTTCGGTCAGCGATTTCTTGCCGAAATTCTTGAAACCGAGCATATCGTCTTCCGATCTCTTCACAAGATCGGCTATTATTTTTATGTTCGCTTCTCTAAGGCAGTTTGAACTGCGCACCGACAATTCGAGTTCAGATATCGGCAGACGCAGTTTCTCGTAAAGAGAAACCTCTTCTTTGGTCATCTCCGGTTCTTCTTCCTCTATGTCCTCGGGAAGCTGGCCGAAGCTGACGAAAATGTCCAGGTGCCTCTGCAGTATGTTCGAGGCGTAAAGCAGCGCGTCTTTGGGAGAGATAGAACCGTTGGTGGTTATTTCCAGCACCAGCTTGTCATAATCGGTCTTCTGCCCCACGCGCGTGTTCTCAACGTAGAAATTGACGTTCTTAACCGGGGTAAAAATCGAATCCAACGGTATGACGCCGATCGCCTGGTCTTCTTTTTTATTCGCCTCAGCTGGCACGTAACCGCGGCCGCGGCCCACTTCCAGTTCGGCCTCAAACTTGACATCCTTGGTCAGAGTAGCGATAAGCAGATCGGGATTGACCACGTCTATGGTCTCGTCCGTCTCGATATCCGCGGCGGTCACGGGACCCTTGGAATCCTTCCTGATGTAAATGGTCTTTGGAATATTGGAGTGCGCTCTCAATACCACGCTCTTGAGGTTGAGAATTATCTCCGTGACGTCCTCCAGCACCCCGGTGATAGCTGAGAACTCATGATTGACACCGCTGAATTTCACCGAAGTTATCGCGCTTCCCTCGATAGAGGAAAGAAGCACCCTGCGCAATGAATTGCCGAGCGTCACACCGTATCCTCTTTCGAAAGGCGCGGCGGTAAACTTACCGTAAGTGCCGGTATAAGTTGTCTCGTCACACTCCAAACGTTTCGGTAGTTGAAAATCCTTCCATTTTATGCCCATTTAGCTCGCTCCTTTGCGACTATGAAACTCCTCAGGCTAAAGCCCGAAGTCTCTTTCTCTAATAACCCGGTATCGCAAGATACCGGAAAATCTCTTCTGTTGACGCACAACGGCTTCAACACCGGAATCTCTACGCCTGAATTAAGTATTGTGTCCCCGGAATTCGAAACCATGCCATAAAAGAGCTTTATTTGGAATATAATTCTACGATCAGCTGTTCCTGTATCGTAGCCTGAATGTCCTCTTTCTCCGGCAGGCGCGCCACGCGTGCCGTCATCGCCTGCGGGTTGAACTCCAGCCATGTGGGAACGCTTCTGTCCTTCGTAGCCTCCAGGTTTTCCTTAAGTTTGTTGAGCGCCTTTTCAGTCCCCTTAATCTTAATCATCTCGTCTTTGCTGACCTGGTAGGAAGGAATGTTCACCCTGGTCTCGCCTACCCAGACGAAATTATGCCGCACGACCTGCCTGGCCTGGGCCCTCGAAACGGCAAGCCCCAGCCTAAAAATGACGTTGTCCAGCCTGCGTTCAAGCTGTTGCAGAAGCACTTTACCGGTGACGCCTTTGGTCTTGGCCGCCTGCGCGAAGTACCTCCTGAACTGACCTTCCATCATCCCGTACATCCGCTTAACCTTCTGTTTCTCGCGCAGCTGGACGCCGTAGTTGGAAAGCTTCACCCTTCCCTGTCCGTGGTCTCCGGGCGCGTAAGCCCTTTTGGTAAGCGTACATTTGGGGGAATTACATCTCGTCCCTTTCAGGAAAAGTTTCTCCCCTTCTCTTCTGCATAACCTGCATGCTGCTCCAGTATATCTTGCCATCTGAAATATCTCCTCGCGAATCTGCCCGTTTCCGGACGTTTATGCGCCCCTTATACCCTGCGCTGTTTTTTCGGACGGCAGCCGTTGTGCGGCATTGGTGTAACGTCCTTTATGGACGTAACCGTCAAACCGCCTGCCTGGAGCGCCCTTATGGCCGATTCCCGGCCGAAACCCGGGCCTTTTATCAGCACTTCCACTTCTTTCATCCCGATGTCTTTGGCTTTTCTCGCCGCGTCCGACGCCGCGACCTGCGCGGCAAAAGGGGTCGCTTTCTTGGAACCGGAATATCCTACCACGCCGGGGGTCGACCAGACCAGGACGTTGCCCTGTTTATCGGTTATGGTCACCACCGTGTTGTTAAAGCTGGCCTGAATGTGGGCGATACCGGCAATAATACCTCTGGCGGCTTTCTTTTTCTTCGCCTTATCCCTCGTAGACATAATACCGCATCCTCCTCGTTCGTTATTACTTACCGCCGGACTTGCCGGTTGCCGGTTTCTTTATGATCATGCCGCTGCCTTTACGGGGGCCTTTTCTCGTTCTGGCGTTGGTCTTGGTGCGCTGTCCGCGCACCGGCAGTCCCTTCTTGTGGCGCATACCACTCCAACTGCCGATATCCATGAGCCTTTTTATGTTCTGGGAGATATCGCGCCGCAGGTCGCCTTCAATTTTGTAAGAACTTTTCTGCAGGGCATTGGTGATACGCGATATTTCTTCCTCATTAAGTTCCTTGGCTCTCTTCTCCGGGCTAATCCCCACTTCTTCGAGTATCTTTTTAGCCAGAAAAGGGCCGATACCGTATAAATAGGTCAACGACACATCTATTCTTTTTTCTTTTGGAATATCTACGCCTATTATCCTTGGCACTTCCGTTCTCCTTTCACAAAAGCCGCGAGGGGGCAGAACACCTCACTATCCCTGGCGCTGTTTATGCTTGGGATTGGAACACAACACCCTGACCACACCCCGTCTTTTTATGATCTTGCATTTATCGCAAATCTTTTTCACGGATGACTTGACTTTCACTTTTAACCCCCTCTTCAGACGCCTGCTATTTGGACCTGAAGGTTATACGTCCCCGGCTGAGGTCATAAGGAGAAAGCTCCAGCTTGACCTTGTCCCCGGGGAGGATGCGGATAAAATGCATGCGCATTTTTCCCGAGACGTGGGCGAGCACCATATGCCCATTGTCCAACTGAACCCTGAACATGGCGTTAGGCAAGGCCTCCTGCACGGTCCCTTCAGTCTCTACAAGATCTTCTTTAGGCATATCCCAATCCCCCTCTGCCGGTAAGGATCTCCGGGCCCTGTTCCGTTACCGCCACCGTATGCTCAAAATGGGCCGACGGCAATCCGTCCCCGGTTACGGCGGTCCAGCCGTTATCGAGAATTTCCGACCGCCATGTTCCCATATTCACCATCGGTTCGATGGCAAGGACCATTCCTTCTTTAAGCAGCGGCCCTCTGCCCGGCATGCCGTAATTCGGCACTTCCGGTTCCTCATGCAGCTGCCGTCCGATGCCGTGCCCTACGAATTCCCTCACCACAGAGAATCCGTTTTTCTCCACGAATTTCTGTATGGCGTGCGACACGTCTCCCAGGCGGCAGCCGACCACAGCCGCCTTTATCCCTTCGTAGAGGGCTTGTCTGGTCACGCCTACCAGCCTGGCCATATCCGGAAGCGGAGTGCCGGCAATCACGGTAACGGCGGCGTCCGAAAAGTAACCGCAGTAATTGACGCCCAGGTCTATGCTGACGTTATCCCCATCCTTTATCATCCTGCTGCCGGGGATCCCATGCACTATCTCTTCATTTACCGATACGCAGGCGACCGCAGGAAAACCGCGGTATCCTTTGAAAGCAGGCACTACCTTCCTGCGCAATATCAAATCCTCCGCCACCCTGTCTACCTCGGCGGTAGTAATCCCCGGTACTACCGATTTCTCCAGCTCAAAAATAACCTCCGCGAGTATCCTCCCGGATTCCCGCAGCATTGCGAGATCACTTTTGGATTTTAAAGGAATCATCTTCTTCCCGCACCAGGTCTATGATCTTATCAAGAACAGCCATCGCTTCGCCGTCTGCAGCCAGGCGTTTCAGTATGCCTTTGGCGGAGTAATAATCTATGACCGGAGCCGATTCATTGTTGTATACCTCCAGCCTGCGCCTGATGGTCTCTTCCTTGTCGTCGGCCCGCTGATAAAGAGCAGCGGAACATGCGTCGCAGACCATTTCTTTCTTCGGCGGCATGTTCGTGGAGTGGTAATTGGCCCCGCATTTGCTGCATACCAGCCTTCCGGAAAGCCTCTGCACGATCACCTCTTCGCTGGTGTCGAGGTAAACGGCCATATCTATATCCAGGCCGGGGCCGGAGAGTATTCCCTCCAGCGTCTTAGCCTGCGCGGTATTGCGGGGGTAGCCGTCAAGAATAAAACCGCTTCTGACATCTTTCTGTTCGAAGCGCCCGGTCAGCATCCTGGTCACCAGTTCGTCCGGAACCAGCAGACCTTTGTCCATATAGGATTTCGCTTCGCGCCCGAGTCCCGTGCCCTCCGTTACGTTCTTGCGCAGCAGGTCACCGGTCGAGATATGCGGCACGCCAAGGCGTTCCGCGAGCCTTTTCGACTGTGTTCCTTTGCCCGCGCCCGGAGGACCCAAGAGGACGATATTCATTTATCTTCTTCCTTTTATGCGGCCGCCTTTGATGAAACCGTCGTAATGATGCATTATCAAATGCGACTCGATCTGTTTGACCGTATCCAACATTACCCCCACGATAATCAGGATACCGGTGCCGCCGAAAAATGAGGCCACAAGGTAAGGGACCTTTAACCAAGCCATTATCAAATCGGGGAAAATGGCGATTACGGCAATGAAGGTAGCCCCGGCGAAAGTGATACGCAGCAGCACGTATTCGAGAAACTGCACCGTGGCCGTGCCCGGACGTATGCCGGGGATGAACCCTCCGTATTTTTTCATGTTCTCCGCTAGATCGGCGGAATTAAAAACGATCGTGTTGTAGAAAAAACAGAAAAACATTATCAATAAAGCATAGATAACCGTGTAAAGGACCTGCCCCCTCATCAGACCGTTGGCCATCCTCTGAAAAGCCGGGTTCTGGATGAACGACGCCAGAGTGGCCGGAAAAAGTATTATTGATTGCGCGAAGATAATAGCGATGACGCCCGACATATCGACCTTCAACGGTATGTACGTGCTCTGCCCGCCGTATATCTTCCTGCCGACAACCCTTCTGGCGTATTGAACCGGTATGCGGCGCTGCCCCTGCGTGACGAGTATGACCGCGAATACTACGCTGACCAGAAGCGCCGCCATAATCAGCAACGTGAAAGGCTGTATCTGACGGCGCGACGGCGAAAAAGGCGACAGGAGAACGAAAAGCTGCTGCATCGCGGTAGGAATACGCGAGATAATGCCGGCGGTGATGACCAGGGATATCCCGTTGCCTATACCGTGCTCCTGTATCTGCTCCCCCAGCCACATAATAAAGATGGTGCCGGTAGTCAGGGTGAGAACAGTTAATATCCTGAATCCCCAGCCCGGATGCATTACGATCCTGGCGAGTTCCTGCGGGGCGTCGGCCGAACCGCCTATATTCTCCAGCCAAAGGGAGATGAAATAAGATTGTATAATCGCAAGCAGGACCGTGCCGTAGCGCGTCAACTGGTTAATCTTCTCGTATCCCGCCTTGCCTTCCTTGGCGAGTTTTTCCAAAGCCGGGATTACCGCCGTCAAAAGCTGCAATATGATGGAAGAGGATATATAGGGCATGATCCCGAGCGCGAAGATCGTGAGCTTTTCCATAGCGCCGCCGGAAAACATGTTTATTATGCCAAAGAGCGTCCCGCCCTGGGTCTTGGCCATCGAATTAAAAAAACCGGAGAGCGCGGCGGCGTCTATCCCTGGCGTGGGCACGTAACATCCGATGCGGTAAACGGCCAGCAACATACAAGTAACGATCAAACGTCTTTTAAGGTCGGGTATCTTGAACGCGTTGCCCAACGCCTTAAACATCTTCTATGACCTCCGCTTTTGAACCGGCCTTCTCTATCTTTTCCACGGCCTGTTTTGAAAAAGCGTGCGCCCTGATGGTGACGGCCTTCTTCACGTCCCCCTCGGACAGGACCTTGACCGGCAACGCGGCTTTCTTTATCAACCCCTTCTCTGCCATTACCTCGGGAGTTATCGTTTTGTCGTCAAGCTTGAAAATCATTCCCAGGCTGACTATCTGCACTTTTGAGGGCCTGCGGCTGTTGAACCCGCGCTTTGGCATACGCCTGATCATCGGCGTCTGTCCGCCTTCGAAACCGGGATAGAAATCGCGGCCGGCCCTGGAAGTCTGCCCCTTGCTGCCGCGGGTGGAAGTCTTTCCGTGCCCGGAACCCGACCCTCTGCCGAGCAGTTTCTTGGGTTTATGCGCGCCTTTCGGAACCGTCAGATTATACAATCCGAACGCGGAACGCTTTTCCTGATTCGTCGCAGTGTTGGTAGTAGCCATCTTATGCCTTTAGTTGTTTTAGCCCCGAAACGGTGGCTTTTATGACATTGACCGGATTGTTGCTTTTCAGCGATTTAGTAAGGATGTCCTTTATTCCGGCGGACTCGCAAACCGCCCTGACCGGACCGGAAGCGATTACGCCGGTTCCTTCGGAAGCCGGTTTCATGAGGACCTTGGCCGCCCCAAACTCTCCGGTAACTTCATGCATGATTGTGCTGCCCGCCATGGGAACGCTCACCAGCGACTTCTTGGCCTTGGCGAGGGCTTTGCGTATACTGTCCGCCACCTCATTGGCCTTACCCATCGCAAAACCAACCTTGCCTTTGGTATCGCCTACCACGACCAGGGCGCTGAAGGCCATCTTCTTACCGCCTTTGGTAACCTTGGTTACCCGGTTTATGGTAATTACTTTTTCTACAAGTTCCGGCTGATTCTCAATATTGAGTTCACGCATTTAGAATTCCAATCCCCCTTTTCTCAAGCTCTCTGCGAAAGCCTTGACGCGGCCGTGGTAAAGATAACCGGCGCGGTCGAACACTATGCTGGAAATACCCTTGCTTTTCGCGCGCGCGGCGAACGCCTCGCCGAGCTGCGCCGCGGCCTTGATATTTCCGGCCTGGGACAGCTTGGCCTTAAGCTGCTTGTCGAGCGTCGAAAGCGAGAAGACTATCCGCTTAGCGGTGTCGTCTACGGCCTGGGCCGAAAAATTATTCAAACTGCGGTGTACGACGACGCGCGGTTTATCGGCGGTACCGGTTATTTTGAGTGTGATACGCTTGTGCCTCTTTATCCTGCGCAGTTCGTTCTTGTTTTTCATTTTACAGAAAGACTCCCGTTATTTACTGCCCGCCTGGGCTTTTCCCATCTTCTTTTTCACGTGTTCGCCGACGTAACGGATGCCTTTGCCTTTATACGGCTCCGGCGGGTATATCGCCCTTATCTCCGAAGAAATCTTCCCGACCTTCTCTTTATCAATCCCCTTCACCACCAGGATGGTGGGCTTCGGCGTTTCTATCTTTATGCCTTCGGGAATGGCGACATTGACCGGATGAGAGAAACCCAGATTCATATTCAGCGTGCTTCCCTGCACCTGCGCCTTGAATCCCACGCCGATAATCTCCATTTCCCTGGAATAACCTTCCGTCACGCCTTTTATGTTGTTGACCAGCAAAGCACGGTAAAGACCGTGCAAAGACCTTTCCGGTTTGGTATCATTCTGCCTCTTGACGAGCAGTTGTTCCTCTTTCTGCTCGACCGTTATGGTCCCGCACAGCTTCAACTCCAGACTGCCTTTGGGCCCGGTGATCTTGACGAAACGGTCTTTGATCTCGACCTTCACATCCTTGGGTACGGCTATCGCTTTTCTTCCTATTCTCGACATGTTATATTCCGTGGTTTTCCGGTTATGCTGCGGTTGACTGAATTACCAAATATATCCTACTACTTCACCGCCTATCCCCCGCTCCCTGGCCTGGTTGTTCGTCATCAGCCCCTGGGAAGTGGAAATGATTGCTATGCCCTTGCCCCTCAAAACCTGGGGAATGTCCTTCGCCCCGACGTAAGTTTTCTTGCCGGGAGTGGAGATGCGGGAAATGTTCCTTATCGCCGGGAGGCCGTGCTCGTATTTCAGATAAACGCGCAGGACTCCCTGCTTGTTGTCCTCGATCACCTTGAACTCTTCAATATACTGTTCCGCCTTGAGTATCTCAAATATACTTTTCAGCATATTGGAAGCTGGGACATCCACCTTTTCCTTACCTGTCATTAACGCGTTACGCACTATCGTAAACGCATCGGCTATCAAATCGGTTCTCGACATTTTCTCTCCTTAAATTGCCAAGCCAAGCCTCACCAACTGGCTTTTTTTACTCCGGGAATCAATCCGCGCCAGGCAAGTTCCCTAAAACAGATGCGGCAGAGCGCGAACCGCTTGAGGAACCCTCCCGACCTGCCGCAGATATTGCAGCGGTTGTATTTTCTCGAGGAAAACTTTGGGGTGCGTTTCCATCTGGCTATCTGTGAATTTTTCGCCATTTGCTCCTATGCTCCTTCTTTGTTCGACGTCTTGAACGGCATCCCAAAGAATTTAAGCAGCGCTTTCGACTGCTCGCGGGAAGCCGAACCTTTTATCACGAAAGTTATGTCCATCCCCTGAGACCTGCTGACCCTGTCCACCTCAATCTCGGGGAAAATGCTCTGTTCGGTAAGCCCGAGGGTATAATTACCCGCCGCGTCGAAAGAAGTATCCCGGACACCGCGGAAATCCCGGATACGCGGCATGGCTATGTTTATCAGCCTGTCCAGGAACTCGTACATTTTATGCCTGCGCAAAGTCACCACGCAGCCCACCGGCTGTTTTTGCCGGACCTTAAAATTGGAAATGGCCTTCTTGGCCCTGCGCATGACCGGCCTCTGACCGGTTATGACCGCCAGTTCATCCATTGCCTTCTCCAGTATTTTCACATCCTGCGTCGCCTTCCCCACTCCCATGTTCACCACGATCTTTTCCAGACGCGGCACGGCGTTCGGGTTTTTAAGCGAGAACTGCTTCATCATTTCCGGGACGATCGACTTTCTGTATTCCTCAAGCATGCGTGGTATCATATTATATGGCCTCTTTACAGCGTTTACAGATCCTTGTTTTGCTGCCGTCCTTCAAGACGCTGAATCCCACCTTAACCGGACGGTTGCAGTTTTTGCAAACTACAAGCACGTTGGCGCAGGACAGGGGTCTCTCGACTTCGATTATTCCGCCCCTCTGGTCCTGTTTAGTCTGGCGCATATGTTTCTTTTTTTTGTTGACCCCCTCCACGACGACCAGCGCGCTCTCGGCAAGGTATTCGAGGACCTTCCCCCTCTTTCCCCTGTCTTTGCCCTTCATAACTTGCACATTATCGTTCTTTCTTATTTTATACATGGTCAAATTACCTCTGGAGCAAGCGAGATTATTTTTGTGAAATTCCTGTCCCTGAGTTCCCTCGCCACCGGGCCGAAAACGCGCGTGCCGCGGGGATTTGACGCCGCGTCTATAAAAACTATCGCGTTGCGGTCGAAACGCAGGATAGAGCCGTTCTCACGCCTGATTGCGTTCTTCGTCCTCACCACCACCGCTTTCGCCACTTCGCCTTTTTTGATGACCGCGTTAGGCGCCGCTTCCTTGACGTTTACGTTTATAGTGTCCCCCACTTCGGCGAACAGCTTGCCCTTACGCCCGAGAACGCCGATCAAAGAAGCCTTCTTGGCGCCGGTATTATCGGCTACGTTAAGAATCGACCTTAGCTGTATCATTTCTTCTTCCCTTTTTTACGGTTTCGCCATGAAACCGGCACTTCTGAAGCACGGCCACGACTCTAAAATGCTTATCCTTGGATAAAGGCCTGGTCTCCGCGATACTTACGGTATCTCCCGTCTTGGCGGAATTATTCTCGTCATGAGCCTTGTATTTCTTGTAAGTCTTGATTATGCGGTTGTATTTCTTGTGCTTGTATGTCCTCTGCACCTTTACGACAACCGTCTTCTGCATCTTGTCGCTTACGATTACACCGGTCAGTTCTTTTCCTCTACCCATTTTTTTTCTCTTCCTTCTCCCGGCAGACAGTCCGGACAAGAGCCAGCTCATGCCTTATGGCGGAGAACATATGGGGTTTCTCCACCCTGCCTCCGTAACGCTGCTGGTTCAGCTTGAAAAGCTCTTCCTTAAGGGTCTTCTCCCTTTGTGACAGGTCCTGCGACGTTAAATTACGAAGCTCTTTTATCTTCATGACTGCGCTCTCTTCTAATTAAGCCCCCCGGTGCCCAACCGTTGAGGACAGGCGCCCGTGTTCCTGGATCGAGCAGCCCCGTCTTGATTAGTGCGTCCTGGTGACGAACTTGGTCTTTACGGGCAGCTTGTAGGCCGCCAGGCGGAAACACTGCCGGGCGTACTCTTCGGGTACACCGCCGAGCTCAAAGAGGATCTTTCCCCTCTTAACCAGACACATCCAATGGTCGATATCGCCCTTGCCTTTTCCCATGCGGACCTCGGCCGGTTTCTTGGTGACGGACTGGTCGGTAAAAATCCGGATCCACAATTTGCCGCCTTTATTCAATTTACGCGCCAGCAGGACTCGCACGGATTCTATCTGCGTGTTCTTTAACGTGCCGTTATCAAGGCTCTTCAAACCGTATTCTCCAAAAGCAAGGCTCGAGCCCCGGACGGCAATACCTCTGCGGTTACCGCACTGCAAATTCCGATATTTGACCCTCTTTGGCATCATTACCATATCTATATACCCCTGACGGCCTTAAGCCTGCTGTTGCTGCGCATCGGTCCCGGGCGCCGCTTGCTGATGCGGTGCCGCGGCTGCCGGCGCGCTTTTCTGTTCGTTTTCTTTGTCCTTGGAAGAATGCGTGCCGCGTTTAGGCAGCAATGTAGATATATCCAGTATCTCGCCCTTATATATCCAAACCTTCACTCCTATCAGCCCATAGGTGGTCAACGCCTCGGCAAAACCGTAATCTATGTCCGCCCGCATGGTCTGCAACGGGATCTTCCCCTGTTTGTAGCTTTCGGTCCTGGCGATCTCCGCCCCGTTAAGACGGCCGGAACAGATAACCCTGATCCCCTTGGCTCCCGCGGACATGGAGTTCTCTATCGTTCTCTTAACCGCCCTGCGAAAGGCTATTCGTCTCTCCAGCTGCTGGGCGACGTTTTGCGCGACAAGCTGGGAATCCAGAGCGGGATTCTGCACTTCCTCTATATCTATGGATATCTCCTTCTTAAGGATCCCATTGACGTCCTGGCGCAGTTTCTCTATGTCGGCCCCGTGCCTGCCGATAATGATACCCGGCCTGGCGGAATAAATGCGGATCTTGGTCTTTTCGGTGAGCCTCTCGATAACCACCCGCGATATGGCGGCGTGCTTGAATTTCTCCAGTATGTACTTGCGTACCCGAAAATCATCGGCGATAAAACGCGCGTACTCCCTAGGTTTGGCGAACCATCTGCTCTGCCATGTCTTTATGTAACCAATTCGTAAAAGTGTCGGATGAACCTTCTGTCCCATGAAATTATTCTCCCGGTTTCAGATCAAGCTCTATGCGTATGTGCGAAGTCCTTTTGAGGATGGGTTCGGCCCTTCCGAACGCCGCCGCCTTGAACCTCTTCCACATCGGCCCGCAGTTGCACTCGGCGCCGGAGACGTAAAGCTGGGAGGCGTTGAACCCCTTAATCCTGGCATTGGCTACCGCAGACCTGAGTATTTTTATAAGATATTCGTTGGCTCTTTTATTCACCGTCAAAAGAATACTCTCCGCCTCGGATACACTCCTGGACTTGATCAACGCCAGCGTCTGCCGCACTTTGCGCGGGGCGAGCCTTAAGTATCTTCCTTCTGCCTTCGCTATCATCTTTATTCTGTCCTTCCTGATGCCTCTATCTATAAATACGAAACTGCTCCAACGGCCTTAGGTCTTCTCCACCGCTTTCTTGGCCTTTACGCCACCGTGCTTCTTGAAGATCCGGCTCGGCGCGAACTCGCCCATTTTATGCCCGACCATATTCTCGGTGACGAACACCGGAATGTGCCTGTGCCCGTCGTAAACGGCGAACGTGAAACCGACGAATTCCGGCAAAACCGTGGATTTGCGGGACCAGGTCTTGATAGCCTGCCTCTGTCCGGCGCGCCTGGCTCTGTCAACTTTTTTGACCAGACTTTCCTCTACATACGGACCCTTCTTAAGCGAACGCGGCATTTTTATTTCCTTCTCTTAACAATGAATTTATTGGAATATCTTCCCGGTTTTCTGGTTTTGTACCCCTTGGTCGGTTTTCCCCAGGGGGTCACCGGATGAGGATTTCCCTGTCCGGATTTTCCTTCGCCGCCGCCGTGCGGATGGTCGTGCGGATTCATCACCACGCCCCTGACCGTGGGTTTTACGCCCATCCATCTCGTGCGGCCGGCCTTGCCTATGACTACGGTATCATGCTCCACGTTGCTCAACTGACCGATTGAGGCGCGGCATTCCATGCTGAACATGCGGATCTCGCCGGACGGCATCTTGATCAGGACCGAATCGCCTTCTTTGGCGGTTATCTGCGCGCAGGTCCCGGCGCTGCGGACGATCTGCCCGCCTTTACCCCTGCTCAATTCTATGTTGTGGATCATGGTACCCGAAGGTATATCCTTGAGACGCAGGCAATTCCCCGGCTTGGCCTCGGCCGCCGTTTCCCCGGCCGATATCACTGTATCGCCCCTCTGCAATCCCAGGGGGGCAAGGATATACCGCTTCCTTTTGTCGGGATACTCGACCAGCGCAAGCCTGGCGGTGCGGTTAGGATCATACTCTATTCCCAGCACTGTCGCAGGGACGTCCAAAATGTCCCTTTTGAAATCCACCTGCCTGTACATCCTTTTATGCCCGCCGCCTACATGCCTAACCGTTACCCTGCCGGCGTTGTTACGGCCTCCGCTTTTTTTCAAGGGGGATAAAAGAGACCTCTGCGGACCTTCCCTGGATATATCTCTGAAATCGTGGCCGGTCATCCATCTGCGCGGATGCGTCGTCGGTTTATATATTTTAGTGCCCATTCATCTTCCTCGTGATTATAACTCTCTGCTCAATCAAACAGCTTCCAGTTTCTGTCCCTGTTCCAAAGTAACTACCGCCTTCTTGGTGTCGGAAGTCCGGCCTTCCTGACGCCGCACCCTTTTGATCTTTCCCTTGTAAACGAAAGTGTTGACGCCGGTGACCTTGACTTTATAAATCTTCTCCACTGCCCGCCTGACCTGAAGTTTATTGGCGTTTATATCCACCAATAACAAATATTTATTCTGCCGCCCCATGCGCGTAGACTTCTCTGTGCCGAGTATGGATTTTACGACTTGATGTGAAATCATTTGTTGAACCTCTCAAGCAATACGGTTAAAGCTCCTTTGGTGCAGACTATCGTCTTGTGCGACAATAGCTCGTAAGCGTTGGTGTCGCCGGCCCTGGAGACGCGCAGGCCTGCTATGTTGCCGGCGGCCCTGCCCACGTTACCGTCCACTTTATCTACCAGAAGCAGGCATCTGATATCCGGGGTTTTCCGGGACTGTTTCATCCCGAGCGCGGAAAGAACGGAAGCAATCTCCCTGGTCTTGCCGGCCGTGGCCTTTATATCATCAAGCACTTTCACGGCGTTCTCCGAGACTTTAACGGAAAAAGCCTCTTTCAGGGCGCCGCGCTTGATCTTTGCAGGCAGAGAATACGAAAAATCCCTGGGATGCGGCCCGAAGACCACGCCGCCGTGGTACCACAAAGGATTACGGCTGGAGCCAACCCTGGCGCGCCCGGTGCCTTTCTGTTTCCACGGCTTGCGTCCGCCGCCGGAAACTTCGCCGCGGGTCTTCGTGGAGGCTAACCCCTTGCGCTGTCCTGCACGCAGGTTTACGATGGCTTGATAAATCAAAGAAGTATTTAGTTTATCACTAATTACTTCTTTGTCAAGCTTTATGCTGTCTACTTCTTTGCCTTTTGCGTCTAAAACCGGTAATGTTATCATTTTCTCGACGGGATAATGCTTCTTGTTGTTTTAGCTTTTCTTAACCTTCTTCTTTTTTGCGCTGCGTATAAGCACCAGCCCGTTTTTAGGCCCGGGAACGGCGCCTGTGACCAGGATGACGTTGCTTTCAGCATCTACCGCGGCTACCTTCAGGTTCTGAACGGTAACACGCGAGCTCCCCATGTGGCCGGGCATGTGATGACCTTTAATGACTCTGCCCGGCGTGGTGCTGGAGCCGATGGAACCTACGCGCCTGCGGGAAGTCGAGCCGTGTGTCATCGGGCCACCCTTCCAATGCCATCTCTTCATGCCGCCCTGGAACCCCTTGCCGATGCTAACTCCGGTAACGTCCACGGAATCGCCTTCCTTGAAACAATCCGCCTTGATCTGGTCTCCGGCCTTGAATTCAGTCCCTGCGTCGCGCGGTATCTCCCTGATATATCTATGCGCCGCCGTTCCGGCCTTCTTGAAAACTCCGAGTAGAGGCTTGTTGCTCTTGGATTCCTTGCTTTTTCCGAAAGCCACCTGCAGACTCTTATCCTTCACGCAGAGCACCGGGCAGGGGCCGGCCTCGACGGCCGTGACCGTGATCCTCACGCCGCCAGCGCTGAATATCTGAGTCATCCCTATTTTCCTGCCTAATATTCCACCCATCTTGACAAATCCCTTTTTATTGTATAAAGCGGCGCCTCTTGCGCTGGAACAAGCGTGACGCGGCCGTTACTTTATCTCTACGTCGACGCCAGCCGGTAAATTCAGTTTTCTCAGAGAATCTATGGTCTTGGATGTCGGCTCGTAAATATCTATAAGCCGCTTGTGGGTAAAGAGACCGAACTGCTCCCTGGATTTTTTATCTATGACGGGAGAACAAAGAACGGTGTAAATTTCCCTCTTGGTAGGCAACGGAACGGGACCGGAAATCTTCGCTCCCGTGCGCCTGACCGTATCCACTATCTCTTCGACTGTCTGATCCAGTAAGCGGTGATCGTATGCTTTAAGTTTTATGCGTATTTTCTGATTCATCGGTTGTTCCGTTCAGTCTCCGCTCCTCCGCGGCCGGTCCTTACGGCCGGCCGCGGAAGCCGAAGATCATTCTTCCGTATTAAGCGATTATCTCGGTGACTACTCCTGCGCCGACGGTATGACCGCCTTCGCGTATAGCGAAACGAGACTCTTTTTCCATGGCGATAGGAGTTATCAGCTCCACTTCAAATTGCACGTTGTCTCCCGGCATTACCATTTCCACGCCCTGCGGAAGCTTGGACGAGCCGGTGACGTCGGTCGTGCGGAAATAGAACTGCGGCCTGTACCCGGAGAAAAACGGGGTGTGCCTGCCGCCCTCTTCCTTGGTCAGGATGTAAACCTGCGCCTTGAACTTGGTATGCGGGGTGATCGACTTCGGCGCGGCGATTACCATCCCGCGCTCGATATCTTTCTTGTCCACGCCTCTGAGCAGAAGCCCGACGTTGTCTCCGGCCTGCCCTTCGTCCAGGGTCTTCCTGAACATCTCTATTCCGGTAACGACGCTCTTCTTGACTTCCGGGCGCAGCCCGATTATCTCGACTTCGTCGTTGACCTTAACCTTGCCGCGCTCGATCCTTCCGGTACCGACGGTTCCGCGGCCCTCGATCGTGAACACATCTTCCACCGCCATCAGCATCGGCTTATCCAGTTCGCGGGTCGGCAGCGGGATGAACTCATCGGCCGCCTTAACCAGCTCCAGGATAGGCGCCGCTTCAGGGCTGTTGGGATCGGTGCACTGCAGCGCTTTCAGGGCGCTCCCCTTGATGATCGGGGTCTTATCGCCCGGATAGCCGTACTTGGTGAGCAAATCCCTGATCTCCATCTCCACCAGGTCGAGCAGTTCCTTGTCGGTTACGATATCGACCTTGTTCAGGAAGACTACCATCGCCGGAACGTTGACCTGCCTGGCCAATAGGATATGCTCCCTGGTCTGGGGCATCGGGCCGTCGGCGGCTGAGACCACCAGTATGGCCCCGTCCATCTGAGCCGCGCCGGTGATCATGTTCTTTATGTAATCCGCGTGTCCCGGGCAGTCGATATGCGCGTAATGCCTGTTGTCGGTCTCGTATTCCACGTGAGCGACCGAAATCGTGACAACCTTGGTCTCGTCCCTTACCGTGCCGCCCTTGGCGATATCGGCATATTCCCTTGCCTGCGCTTTTCCCATCTTCGAAAGAACATGGGTAATGGCTGCCGTCAGGGTGGTCTTGCCGTGATCGATGTGGCCGATTGTACCTATGTTCGCGTGCGGTTTACTTCTCACAAACTTCTCTTTAGCCATTACGTCACCTCCTAAGTTTAATTATGCACCCTTGCGTGAACTTATCCCTGCGACTATTTTCTCTGATATATGTGAAGGCACCTCTGCGTAGAACGAAGGCTCCATTGTATAAGACGCGCGCCCTTGTGTCAAGGATCTCAACACGGTAGCGTAATTGAACACCTCCGACAACGGCACGTGCGCTCTTATAGCCCTTACGTTGCTTCTGGGAGTTATCGAGATTATCTTGGCGCGCCGAGAGCTGAGGTCGCCGATAACCGCTCCCATGAATTCCTCCGGGGTGGTCGCCTCCAGGTCCATGATCGGCTCAAGCAGGAACGACTTAGCCTTCGCCAAACCCTCTTTCAACCCGATGCTTGCCGCCATCTTGAACGACATCTCGGATGAATCGACGTCATGATACGAACCGTCAACCAGGGTGACTTTTATATCGGTGACCGGATAACCGGCGAGGATACCGCTTTTCGCCGTCTCAAAAATACCCTGTTTCACGGCCGGGATATACTCCTGCGGGATCGCTCCACCTTTTATTTTGTTCTCGAAAGTGACCCCCAGTCCGGGCGCTTCCTGGGGCTCCACATCTATGACCACGTGCCCGTACTGGCCGCGGCCGCCGCTCTGCTGAATAAACTTTCCGGTCACGTTCACCTTCTGGCGCACGGTCTCGCGGTAAGCTACTTGAGGCACCCCTACCTGCACATCCACATTGAACTCGCGCAGAAGGCGGTCGGTGATGATCTCCAAATGCAACTGCCCCATCCCCGACATCAAGGTCTGGCCGGTCTCCTGGTTATAAGTGATGCGGAAAGTCGGGTCTTCTTCGGACAGTTTGTGCAACGACATACCGAGCCGCTCCTGATCGTTCTTGGTCTTTGGCTCGATAGACTGAGAAAGCACCGGCTCCGGGAATTTCATCGCTTCCAGCAGGATCTGGTTGTTCTCGTTGCAAAGGGTATCTCCTGTCTTGGTATCCTTCAGCCCCACTACGGCCACGATGTCCCCGGCGTAAGCCGCTTCGATTATCTCCTGACGGTTGGAGTGCATCTTCAAAAGCTTGGTCACGCGCTCCTTCACCCTTCGAGCGGCGTTATAAATATAAGTCCCGGAAGTCAGCGTCCCGGCGTAAATCCTGGTATAATTCAGTTTTCCCACGAACGGATCGGTGGCTATCTTGAAGCACAACGCTGTCAGAGGCGCGTCGTCTTCGGTCTTGATCTCCTCGAAATCTCCGCTGTCAGGCTTTGTCCCTTTGATGGGCGGCAGATCCAGAGGCGAAGGCAGATAGTCGCATACCGCGTCCAACAGCAGCTGCACGCCTTTGTTCTTGAAAGAGGTGCCGCAAAGCACCGGCACGAATTTGTTCTCGATTACGCCTTTGCGCACTGCCTTCTTTATCTCCTCGGCCCCGATCTCCTGTCCGCCGAGGTATTTCTCCATGATCCCGTCGTCCGCCTCGGAAAGCCTCTCCAGCATTTCGCTGCGCAGGCGCTCGGCCTCGGCCTTCAAGTCATCCGGCCATCCCGGGACGACCTCCTGTTCTTTTCCGAGATCATCCTTGTAAATAATGGTCTTCTTTTCTATAAGATCAAGAATGCCTTTGAAGTTCTCCTCCTGGCCGTAATTGAACTGTATGGCCGCGGCATTCGCCCCGAGTTTATCGTGTATCTGTTTGATCACCTCGCGCATGCTGCTGCCGGTCCTGTCCATCTTGTTGATGTAGGCTATGCGCGGAACATGGTAACGTTCTGCCTGGCGCCAGACCGTCTCGGACTGCGGTTCAACTCCGCCGACTCCGCAGAAAACCACCACGGCTCCGTCGAGGACCTTGAGTGAACGCTCCACCTCCACGGTAAAATCCACGTGTCCGGGGGTGTCGATTATATTGATGAAACAATCCTTCCAGCGGCAGGTGGTGGCGGCCGCGGTGATGGTAATGCCGCGCTCCTGCTCCTGCGGCATCCAGTCCATGACGGCGTTGCCGTCGTGCACTTCCCCGATCTTATAAGTCTTACCGGTATAAAAAAGAATGCGTTCGGTAGTGGTGGTCTTCCCGGCATCAATGTGCGCGATGATACCGATATTCCTTAATTTATCTAAAGGTATCTGTCTGGCCATATTCTTTCCCTTACCACCTGAAATGGGCAAAAGCCTTGTTAGACTCAGCCATTTTGTGGGTATCGTCCCTCTTCTTTATGCTCGAGCCTTCGTTTTTATAAGCCGCTATGATCTCATCGGCCAACCTCTGATCCATGGACTTGCCTTTCTTGCCGCGGGCGAAATCCCGTATCCAACGCAGGGCTATCGAGGTGCCGCGCTCCTGCCGGACTTCGATCGGGACCTGGTAGGTGGCGCCTCCGACCCTGCGGGGTTTGACTTCCAGCCTGGGCCTGGCGTTGTCTATTGCCTTGTGGAATATCTTGAGGACATCCGGCTCGTTCAAGTGCTGTCTGACGATCTCGAACGCCCCGTATACTATGCTTTCCGCAACGGCCTTCTTACCCTCATACATCACCATATTTATGAACTTGCCGACGATCTTGCTGTTGAACTTCGGATCAGCCGCTATTTCCTTTTCTTGTGCCTTTCTTCTTCTCATATCGCTGCTACGCTCCTATTTAAGCTTTAGGCCTTTTGGCGCCGTATTTAGACCGGGACTTCCTGCGCGCGCTTACTCCAGCGGCATCGAGACTGCCCCTGACTATATGATACCTTACACCGGGGAGGTCCTTGACGCGTCCGCCCCTGACCAGGACGATCGAATGCTCCTGAAGATTGTGCCCTTCCCCAGGGATGTAGGCGGTGACTTCTATGCCGGTGGTGAGCCTGACCCTGGCTATCTTGCGCAAAGCCGAGTTGGGCTTTTTCGGGGTCATCGTCCTGACCTGCAGGCACACGCCCCGGCGCTGCGGGCATGCCTTCAAAGCAGGGGACTTCGTCTTCTTTTTCTTGGAGATCCTACCTAACCTGATTAGCTGTGTGATTGTCGGCATATATTTATTCCTTTACGGTTTCTTCTGCGGCAACAGGCTCTGCGGCCTCCACAGGCACGGCATCTGCTGACTTTTGTATTTTTATTTCCCGGTGGGTATGGAATCCCGTTCCTGCCGGGATCAAATGTCCCACGATAACGTTCTCTTTCAGACCGAACAGATCGTCTTTCTTACCGGCAGCCGCGGCCTCGGTCAGGACGCGAGTGGTCTCCTGGAAGCTTGCCGCGGATATGAAACTGTCCGTAGTCAGCGAAGCCTTGGTGATGCCCAGCAGCAGCGGAGTCGCCGAGGCCGGTTTGCCGCCCTTTTTCAGCACTTCCGCGTTAGCCTGCCTGAATGTCCACTTGTCCACCTGCTGCCCCACCAGGAACTCGCTGTCCCCGGGATTTTCTATACGGACCTTCTTAAGCATCTGCCTGATGATAACTTCAATATGCTTGTCGTTTATGCGTACGCCCTGCAGGCGGTAAACCTCCTGTATCTCGTTTACCAGGTACTCCTGCAGCACCTTGTCGCCGCAGACACGCAGGATGTCCTGCAGGACCACCGGTCCGTCGGTGAGCTGCTGACCGGCCGCGACCTTGTCCGCCTTGTAAACGTTGGGGTGTTTCCCGTGCGGGATGGCATACTCCCTTGACATCCCTGTCGGGGACTTGACGACAATCACCCTCTGGCCTTTTTTCGTCTCACCAAATTCTATGAACCCGTCGATCTCGCTGATAACGGCCGGGTCTTTCGGCCTTCTGGCCTCGAACAGCTCCGCCACGCGCGGCAAACCGCCGGTGATGTCCCTGGTCTTGACGACCAATCTGGGTATCTTGGCCAGCATGTCTCCGGCGTCGACCGTCTGGCCGTCCTTGACCAGTATATGCGCTCCGACGCTGATCGGGTATATGCCCATCACCTCGCCGGCCGCGCTTGCTATGACGATCTGCGGATGGAACTCCTGCTTGTGCTCGACCACTATGCGTTCGGTCAACTTTGTGACCGGATTAAGTTCTTCCTGTATGGTCTGGCCTTCCTTGATATCCTCGTATTTTACTTTACCGCCGACCTCGGTAAGGATCGGGATCGTATACGGGTCCCAGCGCACGAAAGCCACGCCCTTGTTGATCTCCGCCCCATCGGCCACGCTGATGAAAGCCCCCTGAGGAACGGTATAGCGTTCTAACTCCCTGCCCTGTTCGTCGTTGATGCTGATGCTTCCGTTCCTGTTGAGTACCACGAACTCCTTGTTCTTGTCGGTGACGCGCAGGCCGTGATACTTTACCATGCCCTTGTTCTTGGACTTGTAGAGCGACTGCTCTACGGTCCTGGACGCCGTGCCTCCTATATGGAACGTTCTCATCGTCAACTGCGTGCCCGGCTCGCCGATACTCTGCGCGGCCACGACACCCACGGCGTCTCCGATTTCGACCAGCCTTCCGCTGGCGAGGTTGCGGCCGTAGCACTTTGAGCAAACTCCCCTGCCGGATTCGCATGTAAGAACGCTGCGGATACGTATGCGCTCTATGCCGAGCCTCTCGATCATCTCCGCCTTCTCCTCCGTGATCTCCAAGCCCTGCTCGACGATGACCTCGTCGGTGATGATGTCCACGATGTTATCGAGCGCGACTCGCCCGGCGATGCGGTCCTTGAGGCTGACCACCACTTCGTCGCCCTCGATGATTGCCGAGACGGTAATCCCGTTAAGAGTGCCGCAGTCATCCTCCTCGATAATCACCTCCTGCGCAACATCCACCAGCCTCCTGGTAAGGTATCCGGCGTCGGCCGTCTTCAAGGCCGTGTCGGCGAGGCCTTTCCTTGCGCCGTGCGTAGAGATAAAATACTCGAGAACCGTCAACCCCTCGCGAAAATTGGCGGTAATCGGGTTCTCGATGATCTCGCCGGAAGGCTTGGCCATCAGACCTCGCATGCCGGCAAGCTGCCTGACTTGCAGTTTAGAACCGCGAGCCCCGGAATCGGCCATGATGAAAATCGGATTAAATTTCGGCATCTCTTTGAAAAGAAGGTCGGATATCTTATCGGTTGTATGCGTCCAGATATCGATAACCTTGCTCTTGCGTTCCCTGTCGGTAATAATACCCCGGCGGTACTGTTCTTCAACTTTGGAGACCTCCGCTCTGGATTCCTTGAGCACGTCCTGTTTCTCTTTCGGGACCAGCAGGTCGTCCATACCTATGGATATCCCGCCCAGGGTCGCGTAAATAAACCCGAGCTTCTTGCTCTCGTCGACCAGCTGGATGGTACGCTGGTGGCCGTAACGCTTATAGCAGACGGCGACTATGTTGCCTACCAGGCCCTTATTCAACTCCTTATTGACGAATCCGAAATCGGACGGCAGTAAACGGTTAAAAATGACCCTGCCGGGAGTGGTCTCTATGATCTGCCTGCCGTCGATCCTGTTGCCTTCGGCAATGTCCATTACCTGGTCGACGCGCAGCCTGATCTTGGCGTGCAGATCCGCTTCCTTGTCCTCATAGGCGGTTATTACCTCGGAAGCGTCGGCGAAAATACGGTTCTCCCCCTTGCCGCCCTCTTTCATTTTGGTCAGGTAGGAAACGCCGAGAATGATGTCCTGCGTAGGAGAAATTATCGGCCGGCCGTCGGCGGGCGAAAAAAGGTTGTTCACCGACATCATCAGCACCCGGACCTCGATCTGGGCTTCGAGAGATAGCGGCACGTGAACGGCCATCTGGTCTCCGTCGAAGTCGGCGTTGAACGCAGTACAAACGAGAGGATGTATCTTTATCGCCTTACCCTCGATAAGCACCGGCTGAAAAGCCTGAATGCTCAGTCTGTGCAACGTCGGCGCGCGGTTGAGCATTACCGGATGGTCTTTAATGACCTCATCCAGTATATCCCACACCTCTATCTTGCCGCGCTCCACCATGCGGCGCGCGCCCTTGATGGTATGCACGAAACCCTTCTCACGGAGCTTCTTTATGATGAACGGTTCAAAAAGTTCCAGCGCCATCTGCTTGGGCAGTCCGCATTCGTTCAGACTCAATTCGGGGCCGACGACAATTACCGAACGGCCGGAATAATCCACGCGTTTGCCGAGCAGGTTCTGGCGGAAACGCCCCTGTTTACCCTTGAGCATATCGGAAAGGGACTTCAACGGACGGTTGTTGGCTGCGACCACGGCGCGGCCGTGCCTGCCGTTATCGAGCAGGGCGTCCACCGCCTCCTGGAGCATCCTCTTCTCGTTGCGGATGATGATCTCCGGGGCGTTCAGCTCGATGAGTTTCTTCAAACGGTTATTGCGATTGATTACCCTGCGGTAAAGATCGTTGAGATCGGAACTGGCGAAACGCCCTCCGTCAAGCGGCACCAGCGGACGCAGGTCGGGAGGAATCACGGGAAGTATCTCCAGGATCATCCACTCCGCCTTGTTCCCGGATTTGCGGAAATCCTCGAGTACTTTTAAAGTCTTGGTATTGCGCCTGCCGCTTGTCTGCTCTTTTTCTTTGGAGAGTTCGCTGCGCAGCTGCTCGGCGTGCTTGTCGAGATCCACTTCCTTCAGCAGTTCGCTGACCGCCTCGGCGCCTATCATGGCCTTGAAGCTCGCGCCGTATTTGACGACGGCTTCCTGATACTGCTCTTCAGTCAAAAGCTCCTTTTTCTTCAACGGGGAGTCGCCCGGATCAACCACCACGTATTCCTCGTAATAAATCACCTTCTCCAGGTCGCGCAGACCTATATCGAGGATAGCGGAAAGGCGCGAAGGCACCGCCTTGAAAAACCAGATATGCGTGACAGGCGCGGCCAGCTCAATGTGACCCATGCGGTCCCTGCGCACGGAAGAATGATCCACGGTGACCCCGCAGCGGTCACAGGTAATTCCCTTGAATTTTATTCCTTTATACTTTCCGCAGTTGCATTCCCAGTCCCTGACGGGGCCGAATATCTTCTCGCAGAACAACCCGTCTTTTTCCGGTTTCAGCGTGCGGTAGTTTATAGTCTCCGCTTTTTTTACCTCGCCCTTGGACCAGCTCCTGATCACCTGGGGCGAAGCGATCTTGATCGAAATACGGTCAAAGGAATTAATTTCTTCCATTTTCACTTTCCTTCTTCTCCGTGCGAATGTCCAGGCACAGTCCTTGTAATTCCTTTATCAGGACGTTGAACGATTCCGGCGTCCCGTATGTTAGCCTTTGTTCGCCCTTGACTATGGCTTCGTATATATGCGTCCTGCCGGTAACGTCGTCGCTCTTGACGGTAAGCATCTCCTGCAGGGTGAACGCCGCGCCGTAAGCCTCCAGGGCCCAAACTTCCATCTCTCCCAGCCTCTGGCCTCCGAACTGGGCCTTGCCGCCGAGCGGCTGCTGTGTGACGAGGGAATACGGCCCTATTGAACGGGCATGTATCTTTTCGTCCACCAGATGAATGAGCTTCATAATATAAATGTACCCCACACAGACCTTCTGGTCGAACTTCTCCCCGGTAAAGCCGTCGTAAAGGTTTATCTTGCCTTCTTCCGGCAGGTTCGCCTTGCGCAGAAGTTCCTTGATCTCCGCCTCGCTGGCTCCGTCGAAAACCGGGGTGTCCACCGAAAACCCGAGCGCCTTTGCCGCCCATCCCAGATGCGTCTCCAAGATCTGGCCGACGTTCATGCGGGAAGGAACGCCCAGAGGATTCAGCACCACCTCAACCGGCCTTCCGTCCGGAAGAAAAGGCATATCTTCCTCGGGAAGGATGCGCGCGACCACGCCCTTGTTGCCGTGGCGGCCAGCGAGTTTGTCTCCCTGGGAGAGCCTGCGCTTTGTGGCGATGTAAACCACGACCCGTTTCAACACACCGGGAGGCAGTTCATCGCCGCGTTTGACCCTGTCGATCTCCTGTTCCTGCTCGGAGAGCAATTCCTGGAGCTGTTCGTCGAAAGAAGCCGCTATTATCCTGGCTTCTTCGTTCTGATCGATGTCTATCACCGGGACCTTCTTCTTATCCACACCCAGGAACTGACTGAGCCTGTTGATCTTCTCGTTCTCGACGAACTCTATCTCCTGCCTATAATAGGCCTTGATCTCCTTTATACGCGCGAGCTCGGAGGTCTTCTCATCCTTGGATTTCCTGCCGCGGTCCTTGCGCTGAAAAATGTGCACGTCAACCACCACGCCCTCGACCCCGGGCGGAACGGCAAGAGACGTGTCGCGCACGTCGGAAGCCTTTTCGCCGAATATGGCGCGCAGCAGACGCTCTTCCGGCGATAATTCAGACTCCGTCTTGGGAGTGACCTTGCCGACCAGAATGTCCCCCGCCCCGACCTCGGCTCCGATGCGCACCACGCCGTCTTCGTCGAGGTTTTTCAGCGACTCCTCGCTGACATTGGGGATATCCCTGGTTATCTCCTCGTTGCCGAGGCGAGTCTCCGTCGCTTCTATCTCGAACTCCTCTATGTGTATCGAGGTAAACAGGTCCTCCCGGACCACCTTCTCGCTTATCAGTATGGCGTCCTCGAAGTTGTAACCTCTCCAGGGCATGAAAGCGCAGAGCAGGTTGCGGCCGAGGGCCAGTTCGCCTTTGCGCGTGCTGGTGCCGTCCGCCAGTACCTGCCCCTTCTCCACGTGCTCTCCGAGCTTGACGATCGGCCTCTGATTGAAACAAGTATCGGCGTTGGTCCTCTGGAACTTCTTTAAATGGTATATTCTTTTGCCTACCGTTATGGTAGAGGCGTCCACGCTGGTGATCTTGCCCGAATCCTCGGCGATCACCACGACCCCGGAATCGCGCGCGACCTTCCCTTCCATCTGCGTCCCCACCAGAGGAGCTTCCGGCACCATCAACGGCACGGCCTGTCTCTGCATGTTCGAACCCATCAGGGCGCGGTTAGCGTCGTCATGCTCGAGAAACGGGATAAGCGACGCGGCGACGGAAACCAACTGTTTAGGCGAGACGTCCATATACTGGACTTTATTGGGATGCACTTTCGGGAAATCGTCCCTGAAACGGCATGAAACTTCTTTCTCCAGGAAATTTCCGTCGGAATCGATGGTGGCGTTGGCCTGGGCGATGATCTTATCCTCTTCCAGGTCTGCCGTGAGATATTCTATCTTGCGGGTCACCCTGCCGTTCTCGACTTTCCTGTAAGGCGTTTCCAGCAGCCCGAGCGCATTTACCCTGGCGTAACAACTCAAGGAGGAAATCAAACCGATATTCGGGCCTTCCGGGGTTTCTATGGGACAGATACGACCGTAATGCGAAGGATGTATGTCCCTGACCTCGAAGCCGGCCCTCTCCCTGGACAAACCTCCGGGGCCGAGCGCGCTCAGCCTTCTTTTATGCGTCATCTCGGCCAGGGGATTTATCTGGTCCATGAACTGGGACAGCTGGCTGCGCGAAAAGAAATCCCTGATCTGATTGGAAAGCAGTTTGGAATTAACGAGGTAATGCACGTTAAGGTTTTCCATCTCTCCCAGCAGGCTGATTCTCTCGACTATGGAACGTTCGACCCTGGAGAGACCGATCCTGACCTGGTTCTGCACGAGTTCGCCGACTGTCTTGACTCTGCGGTTACCCAGATGGTCTATATCGTCTATCTTGCCTTCCCCGCTCTTAAGCCTGATCAGATACTCGATGACCTTGATTACCGTGGCCGAATCCAGCACCCGCTTGTCCAGGGGGACATCCATCCCAAGCTTGCGGTTGAGGATGAAACGGCCGGCCTTTTCCAGGTCATACCTGGCGGGATCGAAGAACAAACGGTAAAAAAGCGCTTCCGCCGCCTCGCGCGTCACCGGTTCGCTGGGGCGCATCTTGCGGTAGAAATCTATATAAGCTTCCTCTTTATTACGCGTGGAGTCTTTCTTAAGGGTATTCTCTATCTCCGGATACTGCTTGCCGAACACGGCTATGATCTCCTTGTCGGAAGAATAACCCAGTATCCTCAATATCTGCGTGGCGGGAAAATTGCGGCGTCGGTCAACATAGGCGAGGATCGTCTCTGAAAGGTCATGTTTGAATTCCAGCCAAGCGCCCCTGTAGGGTATGATCCTGCCGTAAAATATCTTCTTGCCGGTGGGATGGTCCTCTTCCTCGAAGGAAACGCCGGGCGAACGCTGCAGCTGGCTGACGACCACCCGTTCGTCACCGTTTATAATGAAAGTCCCGGTATCGGTCATCAGCGGGATCTCGCCGAAATAAGCCTCTTGTTCCTTGGCCTCCCGGGCGGTAGTCAGGCGGAAACGCACTTTCAAAGGCGCCCCGAAAGTGACCGAACGCCTCTTGGATTCCGGCAGATCATACTTGGGTTTTCCGAGCGAATAACTGAGGTACTCCAGTTTTACGGAACGGTCCTGGTTCTCTATGGGAAATATCTCCTCGAAAACCTCCTGCAGCCCCTGACGCTTGCGTTCCGCCGCCGGCACATCTATCTGCAGGAAATCACGATACGACCCAAGCTGCATATCCAGCAAATGGGGCAGATCGTATGTTTCCTTCAGCTTACCGAAACTCTTTCTTTTCGCCATGGTTATTCCCGACCTTCTCTATAAATAACTCCCGAAACTTTTATTTCAGTTCGACGGTCGCTCCGGCGGCCTCGAGTTTCTTCTTCATCTCCTCGGCTTCTTCTTTGTTGACCCCTTCCTTGACGGTCTTGGGAGCGCCGTCCACGAGATCCTTGGCTTCCTTCAGGCCGAGGTTGGTAATAGTCCTTACTTCCTTGATGACGGCTATCTTGTTCGCACCCGAAGCGGTGAGGACGACGTTGAACGACGTTTTCTCTTCCGCGGGAGCGGCTCCGCCCGCTGCGGCTCCGCCTGCTGCGGGCGCCATCATCATCGGCATATTGGCCTGGACGCCGAATTTATCTTCCAGCGCCTTGACCAATTCTGAAAGTTCCAGCACCGTCAACCCTTCTATCGTCTTGATCATCTCTTCCAGTTTCTCGCTTGCCATTTCCATTCCTCCTTGTTTTTCGCTAATCGGCAGCCGGCCGCGCCAACTAAGCGGCGGCAGACTTTTTCTGCTTTATTTGTTCGACACAGTAAACGAACTTCTTCAACGTCTGGTTAAGCACCATGACGATGCCCGTAATCGGCGACTTGAGCGCCATGACCGTCTTGACGCGCAGCATCTCTTTCGAAGGCAGTTTGGAGAGTTCCAGTACCTCGGCGGCAGTGAGAGGCTTGCCGAAGAGAAAACCCGCTTCTATTTTCAAGGGCTCGTGTTCCTTCGCGAAACCGCAAAGCGTTTTCGAAACGGCCACCGCGTCTTCTCCCGAGACAACGAGACCACAGGGACCTTCGACGGAAACGGCGAGCGCGTCCTGCCCGGAATCCTTGAACACGCGCCTGGCTACGCTATTCTTCACCACCTGCAGCTTGGCTCCGGTATCGTTAAGGGACTGCCTTAAAACCGACATCTCCGGTGAGGACAGGCCGGAATATTTGACTATAAAAAATCCGGCGTCCGGGGCGCTGATATTATCCTTGATGATCTTGCCGGACGTCTCCTTTATTATCAGGCTGATTTTCTTCATATCGCAACCCTCATACCCGGATTCATTGTGGAAGAGACCGCGAAAGCCTTCACGAATTTTCCTTTTACCGAACCCGGTTTAGCCTCATTTATCGCGTCTATCACGCAATTCGCGTTCTCCAAAAGCTGCTCTTCGCTAAACGACAACTTACCAGCCGAGAGATGTATCCCGCCCTGCTTGTCCACGCGGAACTCCACCTTCCCCTTGCGCACGTCCCGGATCGCTTTCGCGACGTCGGTGGTGACCGTTCCGGTCTTGGGGCTGGGCATCAGGCCTTTGGGACCGAGGATCTTGCCCAGTTTGCTCAAATCCTTCATCATATCCGGTGTGGCGATAACACAGTCGAAATCCAGGAAACCGGCGGCGACCTTCTCCATCAGATCTCCGGCACCGACGTAATCGGCCTGGGCGTCCCTGGCGTCCCGCTCCTGCTCCCCCTTGCAGAACACGGCGATCTTCACTTTCCTGCCCGTGCCGTGCGGAAGCAGCACGGTGCCGCGGATCATCTGGTCGGATTTCTTGGTATCCACGTTAAGGTTGAAATGCAGGTCCAGGGACCCGGAGAATTTCGGCTGGGCCAGCGACTTAAGAAGGCTCACCGCTTCCTTAAGCGTGTAGACCTTGTCCTTATTCACTAGTTTCTCGGTTGTCTGGTATCTCTTGCTGCGCTTTTTCATATTATTGCTCGACTTCTATGCCCATGCTCCTGGCCGTTCCCGCGATGATCTTGCGCGCGGCCTCAAGACTTTTGGTGTTCAGATCGGGCATCTTCTGTTTGGCGATCTCCTCGACTTGTTTTTGGTTTATCTTGCCTATGATCTCTTTTCCGGCTGTCGCGGAGGCCTTCGCCAAGTTGGCCGCCCTCTTGATGAGAACGGAAGACGGCGGACTCTTTATTATAAAGGTAAAGGATTTGTCCTCGTAAACGCTGATGACTACCGGAAGGATTAAACCGTCCCTTCCCTTGGTCTGTTCGTTGAACTGTTTGCAGAACTGCATTATATTCACACCGTGCTGCCCCAGGGCCGGGCCTACCGGCGGCGCCGGATTGGCGGCGCCTGCGGGAACGTGCAATTTGATCTGAGCGGTAACTTTCTTTCCAGCCATGGCTAAACCTTCTCCACTTGCCAGTATTCCAGTTCGACCGGAGTGGACCGCCCGAATATGGAGATACTGACCTTGATTTTACCCTTTTCAGGGTGAACTTCCTCTATGGTACCGTTGAAATTGACGAAAGGCCCTTCCGTTACCCTGACCTGCTCGCCTTTTTCGAAAATTATCTTGGGGCTGGGCTTGCTCTGCGTCTCCTCCGTGCGCTTAAGTATGCTGTCTACTTCCTTCTGCGGCAGCGGCATCGGCTTTTTGCCCAATCCGATGAAACCGGTCACGCCCGGCGTAGTTTTTATCAGCAAATGCGTGGCGTCATTAAGCTCCATCTCCACCATTAGGTAACCGGGAAAGAATTTTCTCTGGGAAAGCCTCTTCTTGCCGGAACGGATCTCGGAGATCTGTTCCGTGGGGATGACGATGCCGCTTATCTGCTCCTGCAAACCGCTGGAAGCGACGCGCGTCTCGAGCAGCGCCCTTACTTTTTCCTCGAACCCTGTCTGGGTGTGAACGACATACCAATTTTTCATCTGAACATGAAGGTAACGAAACGGGTAAGGAAGAAATCGACTATGAAAATGAAAATCGCCATAATCGCGGTAAGACCGATCACTACGCCGGTGGCTCCGATGAGCTCCTGCTTACTTGACCAGGAAACCTTGCCTAGTTCGGCTTTTACTTCCCCCAAAAATCTTGCCGGTTTATCGAATAAATTCATTGTTTGTTTCTGTTCTTTCTCCCGCCGCCTGATCAGCAGGGGCGGAGGGACTTGAACCCCCAGGACAGGATTTGGAGTCCCGCCGTTTAGCCAATTAACGGACGCCCCTATTTGGTCTCTTTATGCGGCGAGTGTTTCCTGCACACCCTGCAGAACTTCTTCAGTTCGAGCTTATCCTGATGCTTTTTTTTATTTTTTGTGGTGGTGTAGTTCTTATTCTTGCAGACCGTACATTCCACCGTGATTATTTCTCGCATGATTTTTCGCCTGTTTTTCTCGGTACCGGTTAAACCTTACGGGAAATTTCTAAGCTGGAGACGGGAATTGAACCCGTGACCCCGTCCTTACCAAGGACGTGCTCTACCAACTGAGCTACTCCAGCGACGGGATATCACGATTGATCGCCAACTTCCGGAGAAACAAAAAAACTCACCCATTAAGAATTCCTGCGGGATTCTTAAAACTGGAAAGCCTGCGTTGATTTTATGTCCGTTATTTCTACAGGCAGTACCCTTTGGGGCGATGTAGATAGTAGAATATATAGTAAAAAATCTCTGTTGTCAATGTTTTTTTAATAAAATTTAATCAAACCGCAGAAATCCCCGGTTTTTTCAAGAGGGATTTTTCCGGCATCTTACGACACGGAGTTAATCAAGGAAGAAAACCCGGGCGCATGTCCTGAGCAGTTCGACAGGCTCACTACTGAAGCCCGTCGAAGGATCAGCCCGGAGAGCTTCATTAGGCGGGACCGGGTGGCGGCCTAGCGGAGGAATTTTTACGCAGGGTTAAGGAGTATTTCGCAAGTTCTATGAAATCGGCCGGAGAAAGAACCTCTCCCCTGGCCTGGGCGGGTATCCCCTTATCCTGCAGGAAACGCTCCAATTTTTCGCGCTCTATGAAGTCTTTAAGGGTATTCTTCAGCATTTTCCGCCTTTGCCCGAACGCGGCCGCAGCCAGACGGAAAAAAATCTTTTGCGCTTCCCCTTCCAGCGGCAGGGTTTTTTTGGGAATAAGCCTAACGAAACAGGAATCCACCTTGGGCACAGGGTAAAAACAGGAGTTCTTTATCTTAAAAAACACCGCGGCATCGCCGTAATACTGCGCGAAAAGACTCAAGGGGCCATATTCATCGCTTCCGGCCTGCGCGCATAACCTTTGACCATACTCCAGCTGCACGGTAAGATAGATCTCCGAAACCAGCCCCCGGCCCTCAAGCAGAAGTTTTTCCAGGATGGGGGAAGCGATATAATAAGGAATATTACCTACCGCCTTCAGCCCTCTCTCTCCGCCCGCGGAGAAAGAGTCGTAAAGAGACCGTATGTTAAGCTTCAGGATGTCCGAGTTGATCACCCGGACGTTGTCCCTGCCGGACACCACACGGCCGAGCTCCGGGAGCAGGTCGCAGTCTATTTCCACCGCCGCGACCTCGGCAGCCGTCTCGGCCAGCAGAGTTGTCAACTCGCCCATGCCCGCCCCGATTTCCAGCACGCGGTCTCCGCGTTCCAAACCGCAGGCGGACGCGACCCTTCTCAACACGTTCCTGTCCACCAGGAAATTCTGCCCTAGTTTCTTTTTAGGTTTAATGCGCATTTTACCGCCAGCCGCACGGCGCACGCCAGAGAAGAAGGGTCTTCTAAACCCGGTCTGTCCGCGATATCGAAAGCAGTGCCGTGCAAAGGTGAAGTCCGAACGTATGGAAGCCCGATTGTAAGATTGACGCCGGAACCGGCTCCGGTAATTTTCAAAGGAATCATTGCCTGGTCGTGATACATCGCTACCACGCAGTCGTATCTGCCGCTGAGCGCCCGCGCAATGGCCGTGTCCGCGGCAAGCGGACCGTCTATCCCGCCGAACTTCAAACGCAGGCGGGCGGTTTCGGGAGCGAGCAGACGGACTTCTTCGTCGCCTATTACGCCGTTATCGCCTGCGTGCGGATTGACACCGCAGACCGCCAGCCGCGGAGAGGCGATACGAAACATCCCTTTCAGGCAACGCCGCACGGAGGTCACCGCCGAGGTAAGCCTTCCCGGTTTTATGGCCTGCGCGGCTTTCCGCAGCGGCAGATGCCTGGTGAGAACGACAAAACGCAGTTTATCGTTAAGCAGCAGCATCTCCGCTTCCGCCGTCCCCGACTTCCAGGCCAGGTATTCGGTATGTCCCGGCCATTTGAAACCGGCGGCATTGACCGCTTCCTTGGAGATGGGACAGGTAACCAGACAGTCATATCTGCCGGCGGAGAGTCCTGCACAAGCGGCCTCAAGGTATTCCATACAGGCGCGCCCGTTGAGCGGGCTGATCCTGCCGAAAGAAAAGCCTTTTGCCGGGACATTATCCAGGTCTTCCAAACGGACGCCTTGCGGCAGTCCGTAACCGCGCGGCAGCATGGAAAGGACACGCGCGCTGCCGATCACCGTGAAATCAGCCCGCAGGCGGCAGTCCCTTAAAGCCCTGCCGATTATGCCGGGACCGATTCCGGAAGGGTCGCCCATCGTGACGCACACTCTTATTCTTCCTGCCATGGTTTCCGCCGACCGGGGATTCTTATTCAACAACATTTATTTTAATGTAGGCCTTCGCCTTCAATTTATCCAGCCAGGAGGCCAGCCCTTCCTGGAATTTCCTCGTGAAAAGTATATCCCGGATCTCCTCTCTGACTTCATCCAGCTTTTGGCTGCGCGGTTCGACGATACCGGTGACCCTGAAAACGTAAAACTCGTTCTCCGCCTTCAACGGATAAGAAAACTCGCCGGTCTTTAAGCTGAAGACCACGTCCTCGATGTTCTTTTTAAACTGCCCGTTCTTAAATAACTGCAGCGTGCCGGGAGTCACCCCGGCGGCGGCGGCGGCTTCCCCGAATCCTTTTGCGTCCTTTAAAGCGGCATAGAACTTCGCCGCTTTGTCTTCTTCCCGGGTAACGATATATTCCACGCTGCGCTGCTCAGGCAGTTCAAACAGCTTCTTATCCTCCTCGAAATACGAAGTTATCTCCTGCGGATCAACGTTGACCCTGCTCTTTACCTGCTTATTTATAACCTCGTACATCAGCATCTGTTCCCTGATTTTCTCCTCGAGGTCCGACTGGACGAGCCCCTGCTCCAGCAAAGTCTGCTGGAACACCGCCTCGGAAGGATATTTGCTTTTTATATCCTCCACCCTGGCCTTGACCCGCGCTTCATCGGCTTTTAGCCCGCTTCTCCTGGCCTCCTGAAGTATCAACCGGTCTTCTATAAGCTTGAACAGCAGTTCCTGCCTGCTCTTAGCCCGGGCACCCTGCTCCTGCATGCCGGCGAACGCGACGTAATCGTTCAACTCCTTGAGAGTAATTATATCCTTGTTCACTATCGCGGCGATACTGTCCGGCGCCGCGCAGGAAGAACCCGGGACAAGGAATAAAACCAGCATTATGATCGCGCCTATCGATTTATTGAATCTCATTTTCTCCCACCCCTGCTTTCTTGTAGACCGCGACCGCTTCCCGAAGAAGCCTGCAATAAAGGTCAAAACCGACCGCCGCGATAAAACCGTGTTGTTCCAGGCCGAGCACGTTCCCGGCCCCTCTTATCTCCAAATCTTCCATCGCTATGCTGAAACCTGCGCCAAGCTGGGAATACTTCTCTATGGCGTTCACTCTTTTGATGCCGTCGGCTCCGGCCGCCCCGGAATGCGGCAGAAGCAGATAGGCGTAGGCCTGTTTGTCGAACCTGCCCACGCGGCCGCGCAGTTGATGCAGGTCCGAGAGGCCGAAGGCATGGGCGTTGTTGATGATAATCGTATTCGCCCTGGGAACGTCAATACCGGTCTCGATGATCATCGTGCAGAAGAGCACGTCGAACTTGCCGCCGAAGAAACCGGACACGACCGCTTCAAGCTCCGCGGCCGGCATCTGCCCGTGCCCGACCGCGCACCTGACGGAACCCGGCAGGCCGGCCGCGACCTTTTCTTTGAGTTTCTCCAGGTCGCGGATGCGGTTGTGCACGAAATAAACCTGCCCGCCCCTGCGTAGTTCAGCGGAGATCGCCTCCCGGATAAGGTCTTCGTCATATTTTACCACAACGGTCTTCACAGGCAACCGGTTTTGAGGAGGGGTATTTATGACCGACATCTCCTTTACGTTCATCAGGCTCATATACAGCGTGCGCGGTATAGGTGTGGCTGTGAGCGTGAGGACATCGGTCGAGACCCTGTACATCTTCAGTTTCTCCTTCGCCCTGACCCCGAAACGCTGTTCCTCGTCTATAATCAACAGTCCCAGGTTCTTGAACTTGACGTCCTCCGAAAGCAGGCGGTGCGTGCCGATGACGATATCGGCCGCTCCGGAGGCTATCTCGGAAACTATCCCGGCCTGTTCTCCGCGGGAGCGAAAACGCGAAAGCATGCGCACGTTGAACGGAAAATCCGCCAGGCGCGAGGTAAAATTAGCGTAATGCTGCTCAGCTAAGATAGTAGTCGGCACGAGGTAAGCCACCTGCCTGCCGTCCATCACCGCCTTGAAGGCTGCGCGCATGGCGACCTCGGTCTTCCCGTAACCCACGTCACCGCAAAGCAGCCTATCCATCGGCCGGCCGGACTCCATATCTTCTTTGACCCTGGAGACGGCCGTCGCCTGGTCCGGCGTCTCGCGGTAGGGAAAGGACCGCTCGAATTTCTTCTGCCATTCTCCGTCCGGGGAATAGGCGAACCCTTTAACGCTGCGCCGCATCGCCTCCAGCGACACCAGCTCCATGGCAAGCTTGCGCACCGCCTTCCTGGCGCGTTCCTTGACCCTCTGCCACTGCCTGCCGCCCAGACGGTAAAGCCTGGGCCTGCGCACCTGAAAGGCGATGTATTTCTGGACCAGATACATCTGCTCCACCGGGACGTAAAGTTTCTCGCTCCGGTCGTATTCTATGACCAAGTGATCGACCGGCTGTCCACCGGAAGAGATCTTTTTCATCCCCAGGAACCTGCCTATGCCGTGGCGATTATGCACCACATAATCGCCGCGTTTCAAATCGAGGAAATTGAACAGCGGAGAGTCTTCGCCGAAGGCAACGGCGGGCAGACGCGCCTTGCCGCCGAAGGGCAGGATGATCGCCATCCGATGTTCCCAGGTCTTCTCTCCCGTGGACGGCTCGAAGGTATAGAGCCCGGAAAGTCTGTCCAGGTCGAAATTAAGACGCAAAGGCAGTTCAAAGGTGGAGGGGAAAACGTCAATCACCTCGCCCCGGCGGGCGAAATCCCCTTCCTCCGCCACCGCGTCCTGCCGTTTATAACCGAGCCGCGCCAGCGCCGAACATATGGCCTCGGGGCCAGCGTCATAACCGGGATAAAGTTTCAGGAAATCGAAAGCGGAATCTTTTAGCTGAGCGGGACGATGATATACTGCGGGCATTTAGTCAAGCAGCGGCCCCCGGTTTAAAAGCCGGGGGCTCTGCGCGTAGGGAATCGATTATTTTTTCTTTGCCGCTCCGGACCAGGCCAGCACTAAAGGCGAAGCTATATATATGGTCGAATACACGCCGGAGATGAAACCGACGATCAGTGTGAAGGCGAAATTACCAAGTACTTCTCCTCCGAAAAGAAATATCGACAGCACCGTCAACAGGGTCACGCCAGAAGTAAGGATGGTCCTGCCCAAAGTCTGGTTCACGCTCAGGTTTATCAGCTGGTAAAGACTCTTATTGCGGTAAAGATGGGAGTTCTCCCTGACCCTGTCGTAAATGACTATGGTATCGTTGATCGAATAACCGGCTATGGTCAGAAGAGCGGTGACGGTCAGAAGATCCATCTGCCTGCCGCTCAAGGCCATTACCCCGCAGGCGACCAGCACGTCGTGAAAAATGGCGAGAACGCCGGCCGCGGCGAAATTAAAATGCCTGAAACGTATGCCTACATAAACCAGTATCCCCGCCAGCGACCATAAAAGCGCCTTGACGGCCTTGTCTTTCAGGTGTTTTCCGGCGACCGGACCGACCTTTTCCAGACGCATCAGCTCGATCTTCTCTCCCGGGAATTTTTTCTTCAATTCCGCGGTGAGACGGTCGTTCCTGTCGACCCCGGTCTTTATCAGCACCTGACGAGGGTTCTCCTTGAACTGCTGAATGGAGGCGTCGGCAAGGTCTATCTCCTTCAACGCCTCTCTCACCGCTTCTACCTGCACCGGTTTCTCGAACAGGTATTCCTGGAGCTGTCCTCCGGCGAAGTCGATGCCGTAAGCGCGCGCACCTTTGCTGAAGAAAGAAAACATCCCCAGCCCTATGACCAGCAGAGAGATAAAATAGAAAATATGCCTCTTGCCGATGAAATCCATCCTGGTGCCTTTTATCATCTTCATCATCGGCAGTGATTTTATCCAGCCCGCGGATATCAGCAGTTCAAAAACGGTCCTCGTCATTATCACCGCGGTGAAAAGGCTGGCGCAGAGGCCGATGGTCAGGGTCACGGCGAAACCGCGTATGGGCCCGGTACCGAACTGAAAAAGCATGAAAGCGGCGATCAGCGTCGTGATGTTGGAATCGAATATGGCGCTGAAAGCCTTGTTGTAACCGGTCTCGACCGCCGCCCGCAGCGGCCTGCCCTGCAGCAGTTCCTCCCGAATGCGCTCATTGATAAGCACGTTGGCGTCGACCGCCATACCCAGAGAAAGCACCATCCCGGCGATGCCCGGTAAAGTCAAAGTAGCGGATATGCCGGGAAAAAGATACGGAAGCAGCCCCAGGCATCCCAAAGAGATAAGCAGGTTGCAGAAGAGCGCCAAATCGGCTATCACCCCGGGAAGAAGATAATACAAAGCCATAAAAATAAACACCAGCGCCATGCCCACGATGATTGCCTTGACCCCGGAATTTATGGAATCCTGGCCGAGCAACGGGCCGATACTACGCTCTTCCTCTATATACATGGGCGCGGGCAGCGCGCCTACCTTCAGTATAACCGAAAGATCCTGGGCCTCCGCCGCGTCAAATTGCCCCTGTATCACGGCCTGGCCCGAAGGTATGGCCTCCCGGATCACCGGGGCCGACTGGACCTTGCCGTCCAGCACGATTGCCAGCCTTTTGCCCACATTGGCGCCGGTAATCTCGGCGAATTTTTTCGCCCCCTCTGCGTTGAACTCGAGAGAAACCAGAGGCTCATTGAAAGAGCTCTGGTTGAAACGCACGGAGGCGTCCTTGATGGAATCCCCGGTCATCGCCGCCTTCGTCTCCAGCAGTAAAGGCTCCTTCTCCTCTCCGGCGTATTTTAATTCATAGCCTTCCGGCACGCTGCCGGCCAGCGCCGCCTGCAATTTATCCGGTTCGGAAGATACCACCTTGAACTCCAACAGGGCGGTTTTGCCGATGATATCCACGGCGCGCTGCCTGTCGGACATGCCGGGAAGCTGCACCACTATCTCATCGTCTCCCTGGCGCTGTATGGAGGTCTCCCTTACGCCGAACTCGTCTATCCTGTTCCTGATGACCTCTATCGCCCTGTCCGCGGCCTCGCTCCTCTGAGCCGCCGGGATGGCCGAAGTGTCGACTCTAAGCAGCAGGTGCGTGCCGCCCTTCAGGTCAAGGCCGAGATTAATACGTTTCTCCAGGGGGAAAGCGAAAAACGCGCAGACACCCAGAACCGCCAATATTCCCAACGTCTTATAGAGAAGATTTTTATGCATATCCCGATTTCCCCTTCTTACCTACCGGTTATTTCTGTTGTTCTTTCCTTGACACTGCGGAAATGCAGTTCTTTTCCACCTCTATTTTTACATTCTCGTCTATGCGCAGGACGACGCTCGTCTCTTTGACGTTGACGACTGTCCCGTGTATCCCGCCGGAGGTGACCACTTCGTCGTTCTTGGCCAGGGCGGAGAGCATCTTCTGGTGCTCTTTATCGCGCATACGCTGCGGCCTGATCAGCATGAAGTAAAAAACCACGAAGATCATCGCCAGCGGTAAAAGGTTCAATATCAGATTCGGTGCCTGAGTCCCCATAGTTTACCCCCTCGTAAATGAGCGGACGACCCACGCCCGGTGCCTCGCGTGGGCTGCTGTCCCGCTGTTCCTGTCCCCTTATGTTTCAAGGGACATTCTATAATATAATGCCCGGGCGCCGGCGCGTTCCGGCGTTATTAACCCTTACGCTTTCTTCGCCTTATTATAAAGGCTCTTAACGGTGTCCGAAGGCTGGGCCCCTTTGGAAACCCAATACTCGTATCTGGCCACTTTCAGCGTTGAAGACGCCTTGAAAGGATCGTAGGAACCGATCTCCTCGATGCTTTTGCCGTCCCTACTCCTGTTCTCATCAAGAACGACGACGCGGTAATATGCCCTGCCCTTGACGTTCTTTCCTATTCTTTTCAAACGGATACGTACTGCCATTTTGCTAAACCTCCTTCAAGATTATGCGTTTAACGGCTTTGTGTTATGGCCTCAAGCAGAGCCCTGGCCTTGTTGGCTGTTTCAATGTATTCTTTTGCCGGGACCGAATCCGCGACTATACCGGCGCCCACCTGGATATAAGCGGTGCCGTCCTTTATAGAAATGGTGCGTATGGTAATACAGGTATCCATATTCCCGGAGAAACTGAAATACCCCACGCAGCCGGCATACGGCCCCCTCCTGGTTTTCTCCAGTTCCTCGATTATCTCCATCGCCCGTATCTTGGGACTGCCGCTGACTGTTCCGGCCGGAAAACACGCCGCCAGCACGTCATAAGCGTCGTGCCCTTTTTTCAGCTTGCCGGTCACCTCGCTGACCAGATGCATAACGTGCGAATATTTCTCTACTTTCATGAATTCGCCCACCCGCACGCTGCCTTCCCTGCTTACCCGCCCAACGTCGTTCCTGCCGAGGTCCACCAGCATCACGTGCTCGGCGCGCTCTTTTCCGTCTCCCAGGAGGTCCTTCTCATTGAAAGAGTCCTCCCGCTCGTCGGTCCCGCGCGGCCGGGTGCCCGCGATCGGCCGGGTGCGCACGAGCCCGTCCTCGCAGCGCACCAGCATCTCCGGAGACGCCCCAACCATTGTTATCTCCCCTAATTCAAGAAAAAACATATACGGAGAAGGATTTATGCTGCGCAACCTGCGGTAGACATCGAACGGCGGACGGCAAAGAGCCGTCTGCATCCTGCGCGACAACACAACCTGGATTATCTCTCCATCCCTGATATATTTCTTGGCCTTCTCCACCATCCGGCAGTATTCGGCGCGCGTAGCGCCTCCAGAAGGAGGCAACGGACGCGCGGTCTTTACCCTCGCGCTTCTCGCCGCCGGGAGACTTCGTGACAACCTGGCGTTAAGCGCAGTTATCCGGCGCAAGGACTGCCGGTAAAGGCGTTCCATCTTTTGAATGCCGCGCGTTCCCCCGCGCTGCGGCAGAAAAACGTTGGAGACGACCATAATAGTATGCCGGAAATGGTCGAAAATCAGGATGTCGTCGGCAAGCAGGAAAACACAGTCCGGAAAACCGGCGTCGTCCCTCTTCAAATCCGGCAGTTCTTCAAAGAACCTCGCCATGTCGTAACCGGCGTATCCGACAAGCCCTCCGCAAAAACGCGGCAGCCGCGGCACGCGCACCGGACGCAGATCCTTCATCAGTTTCTTCAGTTCGTCGAGAGGGCCTCTGCCGGTTTCGGCCCTGAAACGCCGGACGCCGCCGGATACCCCTCTGCCGCAGAGGCGAGCGGCGCCGTCCTTGCTCTTAAAAACGACCCGGGGGTCGGTGCCAAGGAACGAATACCTGGCTATCTTCTCCTGCCCCTCGACCGATTCCAGCAAAAAAGAATACCTTCCTTTACGTATTTTCAGGAACGCCGAGACCGGCGTATCAAAATCGGCGTTCACCTCGGCATAGACGGGCACGACATTGCCGTGCGCGGCGAGCTTCCTGAACTCCCGGAACGAAACGGGATGGAACGAAAGGGTGTTATCCATTCTTCTTCTTGGTCCTTATTGTTCTGTAAAAACAACTGCGTTTCCCCGTATGGCAGGCGATATCTCCGACCTGTCTTACTTTGATCAACAGGGCGTCCACATCGCAATCGTAGGCGATGGACTTTACAATCTGGAAATGCCCGGAAGTTTCCCCCTTTACCCAGAATTCGCGGCGGGAACGGGACCAGAAACAGGTCTTGCCGGATTTGATCGTCCTGCGCAAAGATTCCGGGTTCATATAACCCAGCATCAGCACAGTCCCATCCTTATAATCCTGGATGACGGCAGGAATCAACCCCTTATCGTCAAGTTTTAACTTATCGAAACTGAAAACATCGTCTTTCTTGCCTGACTTATTCACTCTCTTGGGCCTCCTCATATGTTGGAGATATCTTTAACGCACTTATACGATCTTTACGTCACCGCAGCCGTTATCCGGCTGAAAGGCGCACCTGCACACCGTTTGCCGAGAGATATTCCTTGACTTGCATTACCGAGTATTTGCGGTAATGGAATATGGAAGCTGCAAGGCAGGCGTCGGCTTTTCCGGCAATGAACCCGTCCAGGAAATGCCGCGGACAGCCCGCACCTCCGGAAGCTATTACCGGCACCTGCACCGCGGAAGAAACAGCCGCCGTCAACTCCAGGTCATAACCGTTCTCCGTGCCGTCGGAATCCATACTGGTGAGCAGTATCTCGCCGGAGCCTCGCTCAACAGCCTCTTTTGCCCAGGCAACGGCATCCTTTCCCGTCGGTGTCCTGCCGCCGTGGATGGTCACTTCCCAGCCCCCCCCGGAACGCCTGGCGTCTATAGCAGTCACTATGCACTGCGCCCCAAACTTGCGGGACGCCCCGGAGATCAACCCGGGATCGAGCACTGCCGCGGTATTCAAAGAAACCTTGTCGGCGCCGGCGCCCAGCAGCGCGCTGATGTCTTCCAGTGTACTGATTCCTCCGCCCACGGTAAAAGGCATGTAAATGACTTCCGCGATTCTTTCCACCAGGGGCCGCAAGGTCTTCCTTTTTTCGCAGCTGGCGGTGATGTCCAGGAAAACCAGTTCATCGGCGCCCTGCCCGTCGTAAATAGCGGCCACCTCCACCGGATCTCCGGCATCTTTGAGGCCGAGAAACTTCACGCCCTTAACCACCCGCCCGTCTTTTATGTCCAGGCAGGGAATGATTCTTTTTGTCAACATTCTTATAAACCGGCTTTCTCCACCCCGCAGAACTTCAAAGAAATAAAAACTCACCGGGTTTACTGATTTCCGCGGTTTGATTAAAGATACTTGCGCAGAGATTTCCAGGTCCTCTTGCCGACTTTGCCGTCCGCTTTGAGGTTGTTGGCCCTTTGATAGTCTTTTATGGCTTCTCGTGTCTGCCTGCCGAACTTTCCGTCGATGCTCCCCGGGTTGTAGCCGGCGTTCTTCAGCGCCTTTTGTATCTGCTTCACGGTCGGCCTGGATTTGACTTCCCTGTTTTCCTCGCTGTAAACGGCAGAGACCGACTGTTCATGCGCGCACCCAAGCTCATTCCTTAACCCGGCTATCTCCTCATCCTTAGCCTGCACCTGCGCGTTCATCGCGGTAAGTTGATTATTAAGCCTTTGTATCTCCATGTCCTTCTGTTTCGCGCCGGTAGTCGCGCACCCCGACAATAATAAAGACACCGCTGTAACGACCGTCAAGATCATTAACCGCATCTGTTCCTCCTTTTCACGCTCTGCCGGAGATCCTCCGGCATATTCTCCGTAAACGGTAAAACCCTGCCGCCTGCGGCCCGAATCGCCTGCCGCATAGTGAACTTTTTTTCGTAGATCGCCTTACCGGTAATGATCCCGCTCAATCCCTTATCCTCAAGCCCGCAAAGCTCTCTTATATCCCGCAGGCTGGATATACCGCCGGAAGCGATAACGCGCATCCCGCTTTCCCTAAGGAGTTTCCTGACCGCCGGAACGTTCGGCCCCTTCAGGGTGCCGTCCCTTAATGTGTCGGTATAGATCATCTCGCTGAAACCTGTTCTCTTGAGCGAACGCGCGAAATCAGCCGCATCAAGCCCGCTGTGGCTTTCCACCCATCCTTTTACCATAATCCTGCCGTTTGCGGCGTCCACGCTGATGATCACCCGCTCCCCGAATTTCCCGTAGGCTTTCTCAAGGAAAACGCGGTCTTCCACCGCCCTGGTACCGAGAATGACCCTGCTTATACCGGCGTCCAGAACCCGCCCGATCGCCTGCAATGTCCGTATACCGCCTCCGAGTTGCACTGGGATACCGGCCGCCCTGGCTATTTTAGCGGCGAGCGAAAGATTGCTCTGCCTGCCGCTTTTTGCGCCGTCGAGGTCCACGACATGTATCATTCGCGCCCCCTGCGCGGCCCATTCGACCGCCACCGCTACCGCGTCACGCGAATACTCCTTGCTGCGGCAAAACTCGCCCTTCACCAGCCGCACCACGCGGCCGCCCTGCAGGTCTATAGCCGGAAATATGTCCACCATCAGTTAAGCGCGATGAAATTCTGCAGTATACGCAGGCCTGCCCCCTGGCTTTTTTCCGGATGGAACTGCACTGCGTACACGTTGTCTTTCCAGGCAACGGATGTGAAATCTATCCCGTATTCCGTTAGCCCGGCGGAAACCGAGACTTCACGCGGCGACGCGTAATAGGAATGGCAGAAATAGACATATTCGCCGTCTTCTATCCCTCGCAGAAGCGGACAGTCGCGGCCGGAAACGCCGAGTCTTAACCTGTTCCAGCCCATATGCGGAACCTTTAGCCCGCCGCGGAATTTCAGCACCCTGCCGTCCAAAACACCAAGTCCCTTGTGCGAGGAGGCTTCTTCACTTTCGCAAAAAAGTACCTGCATCCCCAAACAGATACCGAGAATAATCTTGCCGGAAGCCGCCTGTTTTTTCAAAAGCACGGCGCCGCCGCGGTCCAGATACTCCATTGCGTCATCGAAAGCTCCGACGCCGGGAAGCACGATCTTATCCGCAGCAGAAAGTTCATCTTCTTTACAGGTCAAAACGGTCCGCGCGCCAAGATTTTCCAGCGCCTTGCGCACGCTGTGTATGTTCCCGATCCCGTAATCGAATATCGCTATCATGCCTTCCTTAAAAACTCGTCAGACGGTTACGGTAACGAAACCCGTTTCGCTTCCCGGTCACGGTTACCAACAAGACCCGACCTATCTTTCCTCCCCTCGATGAGGAGGATTAAGGAGGGATGGCAATCAATGCGCTGTTTGACAAGTTTTTTACAGCGCACTGTGTCCGCCGCTGAAGCGCCGGCGAGACTAAAACAAGGGTATCGTAACCGTTACCGACAGACGATTAATCAATCACTCCCTTACTGGAAGGAACACCCTTCCTGCGCGGGTCGATTTCCACAGCAGAACGCAAAGCCAACCCCAGCGCCTTGAACGCCGGTTCGAGCGTGCTATGCAAGTCGCTGCCGGCACCGTTTATCTTCACGTGCAGATTCATACCTAACTGTTTGGCGAAGGCGTCCAGAAAATGCTCCGCGTCACCGACACCATAGCCCTCGCTGCCTTCCGGCTTTAGCCCCTGGGGGGAAATAATTTTAAAATACCCGCGGCCGCAGATATCTGCGGCGACGTCGGCCGACGCTTCCTCCATAGGAACCGAAGCCCACCCTATGCGCCTGATGCCGCATTTATCGCCCAACGCTTCCTTGAAAGCCTTGCCCAGCGCGATGCCGACATCTTCGTTAGTATGGTGTATATCGACCTTGAAATCGCCTTTAGCCGATATCTCCAGGTCGAACATCCCCCAGAACGAAAACAACTCCAGAAGGTGGTTCAGCAATCCTATACCGGTCTCTATTTTGCTTTCGCCGGAGCCGTCTATCTCCAGTTTAAGACCGATATCGGTTTCCTTCGTGGTCCTTTTGATTTCCGCATTACGCATGCTTTATCCCTTCCCCGGCTCGGTGTGAAACCGTGCCTTCACGGAATCCAGATGGTACGTCATTCCCTCTATGGAAGCCACTTTCTCCAGCGGCTCACGGATCCTCTCCAGCGCCTTCTTGGAATAACTTATTATATGCAGGCTCTTGACGAAATCAAGCGTGGATAACCCGGAGAAAAACCGCGCCGTGCCGCCGGTCGGCAGAACGTGGCTGGGACCGGCTACGTAATCTCCCACCGCCGCCGGGCTGTAATGTCCCAAGAATACGGCGCCGGCGTGCCTGACGTGCTTAAGCAGCGGTCCGGGGTCAGTCACGAGTATCTCCAGGTGCTCCGGGGCTATGCGGTTGGATATATCCACCGCCTGTTCCAGATTCTTGGTCAGCACGACGTAGCCGTTTACCGAAGGTATCTGTCCCACCACTTCTTTAGCCAGGCTCTTGGAATTGGTCACCAGTATCGCCAGCCCCTGAGAGTGCTCCGCCTGCGCCTTGAGATCGGCGATGATGTGCCGGTGGTTGCTGTAACGGTTGGCGATGATCACCAGTTCGGTCGGGCCGGCGACCATATCGATGTCCACTTCCCCGAACACCTGCCTTTTGGCTTCGCTGACATATATATTACCCGGACCGACTATCTTGTCAACCCTCGGGATGGTGCGGGTGCCGTAGGCAAGCGCGGCTATACCCTGCGCTCCGCCGACCCTGTAAATTTCGTCGACCTTCAAAAGATTGGCCACCACCAGTATATGCGGATTGATGTGACCGGTCTTGTCCGGCGGGCTGATCAGCGCTATCTTCTTGACGCCCGCCAGGCGCGCCGGCAGGACGCTCATGTAAACGCAGGAGACCAGCGGAGCAGTACCCGCCGGGACATAAATACCCACCCTCTCCAGCGGCACGTAATTCTCGCCCAGCACCACTCCTTCGTCGGAACGCATCCTCCAGGACTTACGTTCCATCCTGCGGTAAAACCGCGTGATATTATCTATGATCACCTTCAGGCTGGAGACGAAATTCGAGCTGATATTCTGATACGCGCCGCTGATCTCTATTTCGCTCACCTTCAACTGCTTCGGGGTCATCTTCACGCCGTCGAATTTCCTCGCGTATTTAAGAACCGCTTCGTCTCCGTTAAGCCTGACGTCGTCGAGTATCCGGCGCACTTTTTCGTCCACGCGCCTGGAACGGTAGAAACGCCTGTTATATATCTTCTCCAGCGCTCCGCTGCTGGAACGTATTATCTTCATATCTCCGCCCGCTCCGCCAATTCCTTGAACTTAAGCAGCGCCTCCTCAATCTTGTCCGGACGGCTGCCGCCGGCCTGCGCAAAATCCGCCCTGCCCCCTCCGCTGCCTCCGATGACCGCCGCCACTTCGCCTATCATGCCGGAGACCTTTAACCCGCCGGCGCAAAGGTCCTGCGTCGCTCCCAACACCAGAAAAGCCCTGCCGCCCTTAACGCTTCCCAGAGCGAACAAGGTCGCCCGCGCGCTTTCTTTTTTGAGGCTGTCCACGGTCCTGCGCAAAACGTCCGGGTCGGCTCCAGCGATCATCCCGCTTACCAGCTTGAAATTATTTATCTTCTGCGCGGAGTCCAGCAGTTTCAGAGCCGAACTCCTGGCATTCTCCATTCGAAGCACAGATAATTCCTTCTCGAGATCCCTAATCCTGGACGCCTTCTTCTGCGCCTCTGCTACGAGCGCATTCGCTGGCACGCCCAGCGCCTCTGCCGCGGAAGATATAACGGCGTCCTTCTCTTTCGCCAACGCGTAAGCGGCGGAACCGGTCACAGCTTCTATCCTGCGCACTCCCTGCGCTACCGAACTCTCCTGCAGAATCCTGAACTGCCCGATCTGTCCGGCGAAATCAAGATGCGTGCCGCCGCAAAGCTCTTTGGAAATGCCCGGTACCGTGATTACCCGCACTTTCTCGGCGTATTTCTCCGCGAAAAAAGCCAGTGCTCCTTCGGATTTAGCCTCCTCAAGAGTCATCTCCCGCTTTTCCAATGCGGGATTCTCCAGCACGAACCTGTTGACGAGCGCCTCCACTCTGTCCAGTTCTTCCCGGGAAAGCGCGGAGGGATTGGCGAAATCAAAACGCAGCCTATCCTCCGCTACCATCGACCCTTGCTGCCTAACCTGGGGGCCGAGTACTAAACGCAGCGCCGCTTGAAGAAGATGGGTTGCCGTATGATTCCTGGCGACGTTCAACCTGCGCTCTTTATCAAGAACGCAGAGGACATCTTCACCCTTACGCAGTACCCCGGATATAACCCGGCAATCATGCATGACTATTTTATCTATTTTTTTCGTATCTATGACCTGGACCTGCGCGTCGGCGCCTTTTATCGTTCCCGTGTCGCCGCACTGACCCCCGGATTCCGCGTAAAAAACGCTGCGGTCCAGCACCACACGCACCCGGCCGCCCTGCCCCGCCTCTTTGATCTCTTCGTCTCCCGCTATTATCTTCAGTACGCGCCCTTGCGCCTCGAAGCTCGTGTAGCCGAGGAATTCCGTTTCAGGCAGCCCTTTCTGCCAGGTCTGCTCCAGGCAAAACACGTCTCCTTGCATGACGCTCCCGGCCTTCGAACGGTTCTTCTGCAATTGCATCTCTTTCTCGAAAGACCCGGCGCTGAGCTCTATGCCCTGTCCGGCCGCCCAGGAGGAAGTAAGCTCAAAAGGTATCCCGTAAGTATCATAGAGCTGAAAAGCCGCGATACCGGCCTTGTGAGCGTCCGGAGAGGAACGAAAACACCCGAGCTTGGCTTCCAGCATGGTTTCACTGTCGGAAAGAGTCGTCTGGAACGACCGCTCCTCCGCGGAGATCACCGCTTCTATCCCGGCGGACCTTTCGGCGAGTTCAGGATAAGGAAGACTCATCGCCCGGGCCGCCACCGGCACCAATGTGTGCAAAAAAATCCTGTTGATCCCGATCCCTCTCAAATGGAGAACGCTCTTGCGTATGAGTTTCCTCACCACGTAGCCGCGCGCCTCGTTGGACGGCAGTATTCCGTCGTAAATCGCGAATACCGCCGCGCGCAGGTGATCGGCAACCGCGTAAACTTCGCTTGCCGCAACCTCGAGACCTCCGACAGGACAGCCTGCCTTGATGGCATCAACCAGCGGACTGAAGGCGTCGGTCTCAAAATTGCTCTTAACGCCCTGCATTACCGCGGAAATCCTTTCCAGTCCCATGCCGGTATCGATGTTCTTTTGCGGCAAAGGCTCCAGTATCCCGCCTTCCCTGCGGTTGAACTGCGTGAAAACAAGATTCCATATCTCCACGTATCTCCCGCAGCCGCAGCCCGGGCCGCAATCCGGAGAAGAACAGGCAAACCCCGTACCCATATCAAAGAATATCTCGGAACACGGACCACAGGGGCCGTTCGGACCTTTTTCCCTGGCGTCGGCCGGCCAGAAATTATCTTTGTCCCCCAGCCTGGCTATACGCGCCTCCGGAACACGCACATCCTCTTTCCATATGCAGTAGGCCTCATCGTCATCTTTATGCACCGATACGCTGAGTTTCGCGGGGTCTATCTGCAGCTCGACGGTAAGAAATTCCCAGGCCCAGTTTATAGCCTCCTTCTTGAAGTAATCTCCGAAGGAAAAGTTGCCCAGCATCTCGAAGAAGGTATGGTGGCAGTCGGTCTTGCCGACCTTCTCCAGGTCGTCCGTCCTTAGACAACGCTGCGCGGTGACCGCCCGGCTGAATCCGGTAAGGCAACCCATAAACTGCTTCTTGAACTGGTTCATTCCGGCGGGGGTAAAAAGCACCGTCGGATCATCAGCCGGAACAAGCGAATCGCTCTCCACCACGCGGTGCCCGCGCTTGGAAAAAAAATCAAGATATTTAGCCCTTATTTCGTCAGTCTTCATATTCGTCCCCGGCGGCATGGCCGCCAAAAAATCTCTCCGTCACATTTGCTACAACCCCGGGGCAGAAACCGCGCCGCGATAAAAAAGCGAACAGCCGGCGTTTCAGTTTCAGCTTCTCGCCGCCGCGCAGCAGCGAACGTTTCCTGGAGATAACAAGCTCTATAGCCGCCTTTTCCTCTGAATAACCGCCTGCCAGGAGCCTGTCAAGCGCCCTCTCCGCCAAAATCCGCTCCACGCCTTTAGAAGACAGTTCCCTGCCTATGCGTGAAAGGCCGTAGGAACGCGCCGCCCTGCTCTGCGCCCAGGCGCGTGCGAAAGACGCGTCATCCAGGAATTTCTTGTCCTGCAGAAAAGAAATCGTATCCGCAACGGCGGCCGGAGAAAAACCTTTCTTCTGCAGCCGGAATTCCATTTCCCGCACGCTGCGCGGCCTGAACTTCAATAAGAGAAAGGCGTACCGCAGAGCTTCAACCAGGCCGCCTTCTACCGGATCCCTCTTCTTTAACACTTGGCTTTCCAATTAGCCAAAGTATAACGCACGAGCGAATACTTGGCACTCCGATTAGCCAAGGTATAACGCACGAGCGAATACTTGGCTTTCCAATTAGCCAAGGTATTATTTCGATAGGCTAAGGTAAACCCGGCTCGAAAGCCGCGGATTTCTGCGGTTTGATGAAGATGGATTCCAGCGGTCATTTAAGCGGATTTTAAATACGGAAAAAGAACCGGGGACGACCTGCGCGTCATTTCTTCGCTTCAGCCGGAACACCGACGCTGCCCGCGGAGATCGCCTGGCGGAATTCTTTTTCCATTTCCTGAAAGAGCTTAGGCTGTTCTTTCAAGGCTCTTATCGCCACGTCTCTGCCCTGCCCGATCTTTTCGTTCTTGAAAGAGATCCATGTCCCGGACTTATCGACCAGCCCCAAGTTCATCGCCGCATCCAGAAGGCTTCCCATCTTTGAGATACCTTCATTGTGCAATATATCGAATTCCGCCTCGCGGAAAGGCGGCGCCACCTTATTCTTCACCACGCGCACCCTTGTCCTTCCGCCGATCACCCGGTCGGCCTCTTTCAGAGAAGCTATACGCCTGATGTCAAGGCGGACGGAAGAGTAAAACTTCAACGCCCTGCCGCCGGGGGTAGTCTCCGGATTGCCGAACATAACGCCTATCTTTTCGCGGATCTGGTTTATGAAGATAACGCACGTCTTGGAACGGTTGATGGCGCCGGTCAGTTTCCTCAATGCCTGCGACATAAGGCGCGCCTGCAGTCCCATGTGGGAATCGCCCATCTCGCCTTCTATCTCGGCGCGCGGAGTTAACGCCGCCACCGAATCTATAACCACCAGATCTACCGCGTTCGAACGCACCAGGGTTTCGGTGATATCCAACGCCTGCTCTCCGGTATCCGGCTGGGAAATAAGCAGGTCATCGAGATTAACGCCTATCACGTTGCCGGCATAAGCCGAGTCAAAGGCGTGTTCCGCGTCGATAAAAGCCGCCACCCCGCCTTTTTTCTGGATCTCACGTATCACGCTCAGAGTAAGAGTGGTCTTACCGGATGCTTCCGGACCGAAAACCTCGATCACCCTCCCTTTGGGAAGACCACCTACCCCCAGCGCCCAGTCAAGGGTATAAGAACCGGTCGGGATCACCTCCACGTCTATCTTTACGTCCCCGCCCAGGGTCATAATGGAACCTTTACCATGATGCTTCTCTATCTGGGAAAGGGCCAATTCAAGGGCTTTCTTGCGGTCGTTTATCTCTTTAGATTCCTCTTTTTTCTTTTCAACCGGCATAAATACCTCCGCGTTCCTGCGGCATTAATAAAAATTAACCATTATCTTGATTAAGGTTTGTAAACTAAGGGCGTTTACCCTAACGTCCCGCACAGCAAGACGTTATTATAACCCACCCCTTTTACCGTGTCAAACAAATAATCCCCCCCCTGGGGGCCCCCTGGGGCCGTTTCAAAATCACCTGCGATACGGCAAATTCACTGTCTGCGTATGCTGTAAAGCCCGCCAGACATTGCGTCCAGATAAGCGGTCAATTCCCGAAGTCGTATCTCTTTATCGAAACGGCGCTTCCTGTCTTCCAGTCGCATATTTGCCAGCTCATGCCGCACGCGCAAGCGTTCGAAATAAGCCTTGGTCACCTGCTCTATTATCTCCTGACGCAATTCCGCGGTAAGCTTGGACCGCACGTCTATGGAGGTCTGGGCGTCGTTCCAGATCAAATCACCAAGTTCCCAGACCAAGGCAACCGACCACTCCTGCGTATATCTTCCTTTGCGCAAGCAATCATCCTCTTGTCTGGTAGTAGAGCCTCCCTCCCAGTGCCAGCGATCGGTGCCGTTACGATCGGCAGAGACCGATACCCTGGGGAGCCAGCCGCGCGCCGCCGCCAGTTTCCTCCAGCGAAATATCTTTTCCTGGCCGGAATCGGTAAGCGCTATAGACGCTTCCACTACCTCCCGTATGCCCGGTTCTCCTTCTTCTTCGGCAGGAGGACGCGAATCTACGGGGTACGCAGGAGGCCCCAATACGCCGGTCTCTACGATACCGCTATCGCAGAGAAGTAAAAGCCTTCCGGGAGCCGCCACAGCTATTTCGTTTATTCTTCTAATACCGGCGGGAACGCCCGCTTCCGACCAGTACCCTATGGAGGGATAATAAACGAAAACTTCTCTCCCGTCCGTCGCATAGATCTCTCCCCCGTATCCGGCCGTGACCGCGGACAAAGGATACCGGGGCAGGCCCTGCGCGCTCAATTCTTCAAACTGCCCGTCGGAGCTCTGCGCCAGATAAATGCGTCCGCGGCAGTAAGCGCACACTCCGCCGTGCGGGAGCGCGGCGATCAGCGCGTTGCCGCTTGCCCGGGCCTCCTGCGCCGGCTCATCATCCCCGCCGCCGGGTTCATCTTCTCCCTCGGGAACAGCGCCGCAGGACAAAATCCTGTCCCAGGTATTCCCGTTATCAAAGCTCTCGTAGATCCCGTTCGAGGCCGCCAGATAAATACCGTCTCGCGCGCCGCGGCAAAGCCGATAAACAGGCATAGACGACAACGCCCCCCCGGCCTTAACCCAGTGCCCTCCGTTATCGTCGCTAATGACCAATCCGTCCTCTCCGGCGGCAAGGACTCTGCTTCCGGAACAAAGAATCGAGAACAAACCTTTACCCCTGAACACCCGCCGCCATTCCCTGCCGCCGTCAGAGCTGCAATATACCCCGGTGGAAGAAGCGGCAAAGATAGTGCCGCCGGAGCCGGAAAATGCCCGCACCTCGCCTTTGATTCCGCGAGTCCTTCCGTAACGCTCCCAGTTCAATCCCCGGTCCTCGCTTTTCCAGACCGTATCCTTTGAACCGGACAGAAAAACGTTACCGCCGAGAAACAGGACGCAAAAGGCGTCTTTTACCGAAACGCTGTCCTCTCCGCTTGCCTTTTTCAACGGTACAGGCGCTGAAAGGAACAGCGGCAGGAAGGCGATCACGCACCATTTACGCATAAGACTCCTCCTTTCGTTTTAAATACACAAGTATTCTCTTTATTTAATAGACGGTGCAAGGAGGGAAAATCTAACGGACAATTCTTAACGCCGCCTTGGGTCGGCCGATAATGGGCAAGAGTTCATCGTGCGGGCCGAAGAGAAGAGAAAAAAAACGGAGGGTTCTTTATAATTCCAGTTCGCGGAATTTTTTGCGCAGGTCGTAAAAAGCCGGCATATCTATTTCTCTCAAAACGGTCTGCGCCTTACGCAGGTATTCCCTGGCCTCCTGTTTTCGCCGGGCGGATTTACAGATAAAGGCCAGATGGCAGTATGCCTCCGCCAATTCCGGCACTGCTCCGGCCTTGACGGCATTGGCTTCCGCCGTCATAAACGAACGCTCCGCGGAAACATAGTCTCCGGTCTCCAGGTACAATTCTCCTATCATATTGTGGTCTCCGGCGATATTGGCATAATTACGCTGTTTAATATCCAATTTCAGCCCTTTCAAATAAAGCTCCAGAGCCCGGGGGTAATCCTTCTCCAGTAGAAAAACCTCCCCCAAATTAAAATAGCAATCGCTAAGCTCTTCCCCGGCTCCGAGACGCTCGAAAATACGCTGGCTTTTCAGGTAAAACTTTTTTGCCGCCGAATAATCGTCTTTGTTGACGAAAACAAGGCCGATATCGAAATAATCGCAGGCAAGATTGTATTTATGACGGTATATCCACTGTTTTTCCCTGTTGATATCCGAGCTCTTAGTCAATAATTCCAGGGCGGCGTCATAATTCCCTGCGTCGATCTGCCAAACCGCCATCCTGCGCAGAACCAGCGCTTCATTCAGACGGTCATGGTTTTCTCTCGCCAGCGCCAGGGACTTGCTGTAGAACCCGGCCGCCCCGGCGTGTTTACCCTGCATCTGATATATCCAGCCGATACCGGCATAGGCGCAGGAGAGACCGCTTTGATAACCGTTCTCCGCGCATTGCTTGGCAAGCTCGTAATAACACTCCAGCGCCTCCTTGCGCCGTCCGGACTGCTCGTAAATTTCCCCCAGGAAACGGTATGCCGCCACACAACGGGGAGTTTTGTTTACGATGTCCCTGAAAACGGCAGCGGCCGCGGCATGCTCTCCGCCGCGAAACATCCTCCGGCCCTTAAGTAAAAGCAGGTAATTGCTCTCTTCTTCCTGCGCGGAGGGGCCAAAAAGAAGCACGGCTCCCGTCATCAAGGCAGCAGCCGCGGTCTTCCAGTTCCTTCGCAGACGGTTGCCTGCGATGGAGATCCGCCGCCGCTCGTAAAGCACGGTATCCGGTCTGCCGTATAACACATACCTGCTCCATGTCCCGATACGCGAAGACTGGGAATATCTGCATAAGCGCACGATTTCCGCTATGGACAGCCCGCCCCGCAGCCGGCGGTAGAACCCGGCGGCAAAATCCCTGCAGGCGGCGTCCTGCGCAGCCGCGATCGTCCCCAGGTAATGCATAGTCCCGTGCAGCAGGAAGGAACCGGCTAACGACGGCAAGCCCCGCCGCCCTGCCGCAGAAACGCAGGCATTAGCGAAAACAAACGAAGGAAGAGCTGAAACCCCGGCGGCCTGCATGACGTCTTCGGCGCCGAATATCCCGTCGTTGAGCACCCATCCCCCTTTTACCCCCGGCAGGCAATGCCCGGCGAAGTGGATCATATCGTAGCGTCCAAGGGCCTCGCGCAGGAACATCTTGCCGGCGGGAAAAGACCTGAAATCAACGCTTATGCCCGGCAGGCGCGACAGGATACCTTTTATTTCCAACCCTTCCGCATAGGCGTAAGGCAATCCTCCTGCGGGGTCGGCGAGTACGAGCGCTCTCGCCGGAAACGGCGGTCTCTCTCTGCGGACGTAATCTTTTTCCCCACGGTAACGCAGTATCCTCGAACAGGCAAACCTGCGGCAGAGAAAATCAGTCCCGTCATAAGCGAGTTCCCACGGCACCTCGACAAGCCGTTCGTCGAGCAGTATCAAAAGGGTTCTCCGTCCGCTCCCGGAAAGGATTTCCCTGACCCGTGACGGAAATACGGATTTCCATAACAACCGGCCGGAGGAAATCATCTCCCGTGCGCCGTCTTCTCCCGGAATATATAAACCGCGGGTAGAAGAAAAGAAAGGGAACCTGCCGCATAGAGAATTCAGTTCCTCGGCGGGGAAACCGCAGCGCAGGTGGCGTCTGACCGGAGAGCACTCCATATCTTTTCGATCGAAAACGCCGAGAAATATCTCCCCGTCTTCCAGTAAGATCTCTGCTATCAGCAACGCCCCACCTTAACCTTTAAAAAGCAGCCTCACCGCCGCCAGCCTTACGCCCTCCGGAGACGATATCTCCAGGAGATAATCTCCCACCGGAACGCAATCGAACCCTCCCACTCCTGCCGAAAGGACTTTAGATTCATATTCTCGCCCTCGGCAGAAGAGCGACGCCCGAATATCCCCGGGCGGTAGACTCCCGTGTATCCCGCACCGGAGAGAAAAAAAACCGCCGGAACAGCCGGAAACCGTTATTTCAAACCTCAAGCTGTCCCGGACGCTTCTCAACACTGCTTTACCCGTTCCCTGCGGCCGTCTTCCTCTGGCGAGCCCCTCCAGCGCGTATCTCCTGGCAGATAATCCCCCGGACGCGCGCAAAAAACGGAAAATCCCATCTTTCCAGGAGAATTCGGCCTCGGGAAGCGCCGCTCCGGAAAAGAGCCCCTTCAACTCGGCTTTTCTTTCCTCTCCTAAAATAGGAGAGGAAAAGTCCTCTTCCGTTGCCGCGACGGAAACGATCTCCGCGCACCTGCCGCAGTCCAGAATATGCTCCTTTACGTAAGCCTCTTCCGGCTCCGTTAGCCTGCCCTCAAGAAAACAAACCAGAGTCTCTTCGTCCGGATGCTTGACAGGCATTACTCCGCGCGAAGCCTTCCACCGTTTATAAACTTTTTTTATTAATTGCCGCTCATCCATCCTCTCACCCGTCCTTCCGGTCCGCGGCGAGGTCATAACCCCTGCTACGGAAACATTCGCGCAGCCTGCCGAGCACCCGTTTCCTGCGCATATCCACGGCCCCTCTCGAACTGCGCAGCAGTTTCTGTAGATGCCCGAGGCGCAGGCCGCGTGCGAAATACAATTCCATAAAATACTTGTCCTCAAGACCAAGTCTTTCTATACAGCTTTTGAGATGATCTACCATTTCGCTCTCCTGCGCGGAACCCGCGGCGTCCGCCACCGCGTTACCTTGCGTAAAACAATATTCAACTTCCGGGGTCTCCTCCTCCTGATAAAAATGATGAACTCTGCGCGCGCGGTCTATGGTGGCGTTAAGCGCCACCTGGCGCAGCCAGCTTGCCAGGCTGCAGCCGTTTCTGGCCTGAAAAGTGCGAAGCTTACGGAAATCGTCTTTCAGCAAAGAAAGGAATATTTCCTGAAGTATATCCTGGGGATTGATCTCGGAAGCGGAAGCGCCTCTGGCCTTCAAGGCGTTATGGACGAAACTGAAGATAAGCTGGGAATACCTGTCTACGAATTCGCTCCAGGCCGCCTTGTCGCCCATGACGCAGCGCCGGATGAAATCCATATCATCCATACGGGTATTTTGTCTACTTTGATTTGAATTCCCCGGTCCGAAAGTCGAGCGAAAGGATGTAAGGTATCTTAGACTGGGGTTCTCTGCCGCCCTTTGTGCATCTCTCGGCCACGCCTCTCTGGCCCTCGGAAGAAAGATAATAGCGGAAATAATGAGTCGGGACGCATTTTTCCGGAGCGATCACATCGAGCTCTTTAACCGACTGCGCGCTCTCTCCGGTGAACATGCTGAGCGCCTGCTGCGCGTTGCGCAGCTGCCCAAGCACGTAACGAGCCTCCGCGACGCGTGATTTCTCTATGATGTCCCTTAAAGCGGCGAAACCCATGAACAAAAGGGCCAGGATGATCAGGATGGTGATAATGAGTTCGAGAAAAGAAAAACCCAATTTCATAATATATTATTTTAGTAGCTTATGGGGAAATGGCAAGCAGAAAAAAAAGGGGGCGTTTCCCAGCGGGAACACCCCCTTAGTTATTACGCTAACTGTCCTTATTTAAAAAAACCGTGCGCGATTATGAACGACGCGAAAACGATGGACACCATGGACATCAGCTTGATTAAAATGTTCAAGCTGGGGCCGGAAGTATCCTTGAAAGGATCGCCAACGGTATCTCCTACAACCCCCGCTTTGTGGGCTATCGACCCTTTACCGCCGTGATGCCCTTCTTCGATGAACTTCTTGGCATTGTCCCATGCCCCGCCGGCATTAGCCATCATTACCGCAAGCACGAAACCGGTGACCGTGGCCCCCGTCAATAATCCGACGACCGCTTCCACTCCCACGAAAATACCCACCAGTATAGGCGCGGCAATCGCCAGCAGAGAAGCCGGAATCATTTCTTTTTGCGCGGCAGCGGTAGCTATATCCACGCAGCGTGCGTAATCAGGCTTGGCCTTGCCTTCCAACAGACCGGTTATCTCTTTAAACTGTCGGCGGACTTCCACCACTATCTTGCCCGCAGCGCGCCCCACGGCGCGCATGGTCAAGGCGCAAAAAAGGAACGGCAGCATCCCGCCCAGAAACAACCCGACCAGGACGTTGGGATTGATAAGACTCAAGGAAAGTTCTTTACCGGCAAGCGCCACCTGGTCACGGTAAGCCGCGATCAGCGCCAGCGCCGTCAAGGCCGCAGAACCGATGGCAAAACCTTTTCCGGTCGCCGCTGTAGTATTGCCCAAAGCGTCCAGCGCGTCTGTCCTCTTGCGCACTTCAGGAGGAAGATGAGACATCTCCGCGTTCCCCCCGGCGTTGTCCGCCACCGGCCCGTAAGCGTCGGTAGCAAGCGTGATACCGAGCGTCGAAAGCATGCCGACCGCCGATATCCCTATTCCGTAAAGACCGGTCCCGTAATTAGAGGCGCCGCCCGACAGGAAGAAACTCAACATAATCGCCAAACAAACTATTATTACGGGAACGGCGGTGGACATCATTCCTACCGCCATACCTCCGATAATTACCGTGGCCGGACCGGTCAAGGCCGAGTCGGCGATGCCCTGTGTCGGTTTAAAGCTGCTCGAGGTGTAGTACTCGGTGCAAAGACCGATGATCATTCCCGCGATCAAGCCGGCCAGCACGGAATAGTAAACCCCGATATGCTGCATACCAAGCGTTCCCTTGACCAGGAAAAAAGAAACCACCGCGACTATAAAGGAACTGACAAAAACGCCTTTTCTCAAGGCCGCCAGAAGCACTCGCTGGTTAGCCTCTTCACGGCTCTTGACGAAAAACGTCCCGATGATAGAAGCGACCACGCCCACGGCCGCCATGACCATGGGAACGGTGACCCCGGGAAGACCGAGACCGGCCGTCACGCCCAGCGCGGAAGTGGCCACGATGGAGCCCACGTATGATTCGTATAGATCGGCTCCCATGCCGGCTACGTCTCCCACGTTATCCCCCACGTTATCGGCGATTACCGCCGGGTTGCGCGGGTCGTCTTCGGGAATGCCCGCCTCAACCTTACCCACAAGGTCGGCGCCCACGTCTGCGGCCTTGGTAAATATACCGCCTCCCACGCGCGCGAACAACGCCTGTGAACTGGCGCCCATGCCGAAACAAAGCATAGTAGAAGTAATGGCGGTTATTTTATCCATGCCGTAAGGAATAGCATGCGTTCCGTAATACCAATTAAGAAAATAATACCAGATGCTCAAATCAAGCAGCCCCAGACCGACTACCACCAGCCCCATGACTGCGCCGCTGGAAAAAGCCACGCGCAAGCCGGAATTAAGGCTTTTAGTGGCGGCCTGCGCCGTGCGGTTGGAGGCGTTGGTCGCCACCGTCATGCCGATAAAACCGGACAAGCCGGAAAAGAAACCGCCGGTAAGGAAGGCGAACGGCACGAATATCACCAGGTAGTTCTTGAAGGACAGATAAAACAGTATCAGGGAGACCACGGCAAAGAATATGCCCACTCCGACGTATTGCCTCTTCAGATAAGCGCGCGCGCCTACCTTTACCGCCAGAGCGATCTCCTTCATGCGGTCGTTACCCTGGTCCTGTCTCATAATGAAACAAGCCAGATACGCCGCGAACGAAAGCGCCAGGATCGAACCTACGGGTGCCATCCAAAGAAAATCTGAAAACATCTCTACTACCTCCTTTTGCCTGTTGAAAAACCATACCGGAGGCTTCCGGCTCCCGGGGCCTTGTCCGGGTAAAATTTAGAAAATAGATTATCACGTTTCGGAAATGGAGTCAATTAAAAAAAACCGGTTTGTACCGGGTTTTGTTTCTGAAATAACAACACCAAATCTATTCCGGTTATTCGGACCAGGTTTTCGCATTGTTCCGGGACCCAGTACCTAAAATCCGTATTACCGCGTTCTTCTCGCCGCGAAGGTGAAGGCAAGAAAGTAGCTGCGCCAGGCGGCGTCCGTGGAATGGAAGCTGTTCTCCCCGAAGAAATCGTCCACTATCGCTTCCCGCATCCTGGTAAGCTCCTTGAGACGGGGAAACCCTTTTGCCGCGCTTATGGTGAGGTCTGACAGTTCCAGGGCGCGCTCGGCCGCGCGGCGCGCATAATCCGGATTATTGCGGGAACGCCAATTAACGGCCCGTTCCACCTCGCTGCCTATATTAGCCATCTGCTCGGCAAAGGTCAATTCCTGCCAGCGTCCGGCGGCAAGCTCCTTATGCTGACAACTCATCTCTTTATCCTCTCCGCCACTATGGCGGCTATCTCCCTGCGCAACTTTTCGTCATCAACGCCGCGGCTTTTATTACCCTGTGAAGGGCGAAGATTGATCATCGAATCGAATTCGATAAAAGAATCATCCTGAAGATCGGGATAAAGATTGATCCCCCAGAGATATTTTTGCTTAGAACCATCATCGAGCAAAGCGGCTTCCAGATCGGAATGCAAATCAGCATCAACCGCTATCAGCCTGCGTTCGGTGTCCACGACCGCCTTGACCATATTGCCGAATCCTTCCTCCGCCATCCGCTTCAACTCGTCTATAACCAATGTTTTCGATATTATTCTCATGGCCTCGCAATATCCTCCATATCTTCCATTCCTTCCCCGTTACTTAAATCGGTCTTTTTATTATAATGCTCATACACCATCCTTAATCCCCGCAGGGTCAGGTCAGGCTCGATACGGTCGAAAACGCGGGTATAACGGCTGATAAACCGTATGTCGCCGCCGGTGCCGATAACCACGGCCTTGCCTCCAAGCTGTTTCTTCATCCCGTCGCAGAGTCCATCGCAGACTGCGGCGGTCCCTCTTACTACGCCGTTCAATATGCCGTCCTGCGTGCGCTTGCCCAGCAATCCGGAAGGAGCCTGCAGTTTGACTTTCGGCAGCAGAGCCGTCCCCTCGCTCAAAGCCCGTAGCTGCATACCCATCCCGGGAAATATCATACCTCCCAGGTATTCGCCCCGCGCGGACACCGCGTCAAAGGTGACAGCCGTCCCCAAGTCAACACAGATCAAAGGCACTCCAAACAGCTTAGCCGCGGCGTAAGCGTTCACCAAACGGTCTTGCCCGGTTTCTTTCGGCCTCGTATAAAGGTTTTTCAACGGCACTATCACGCCGTTGCTGCCGACCACCATCGGCTTAAACAAAGACAACAGTTTCAGGCAGCGGCAGAAGGAACGCGTCGCCGCCGGCACCACGCTACAGATCACCACGTCCCCAGCGCCTTTTATGCCGATATTGCGCAGGCTCGCGCCGCAATTCTCCGCGCGCGCGGTGGGGATATTCACGCGGCGCAGCAGCCTCTCACCGAAAAAAACCCCGGCGGTGATATTGCTGTTGCCGATATCAAACGCGAAAAGCGGCTTCATAGTTTTCATTTTTTCAACCTCCCGATCTCTTTGAGTTTATCCCTAAAGGCTGCGGCCTTCTCAAACTGAAGGTTGCGCGCCGCCAGTTCCATTTCATACTCCAGCTCGGAGGCGTAACGGTTCAACTCATATTCTTCTTTGTTGAGGCCGGTCAGGTCTTCCACGTAATCCTCGGCTTTATCGTATATTTCGATGCCGTCTTTTATTGCCTTGTTCACGGAGACAGGCGTAATTCCGTGCTCTTTGTTATATTCAAGCTGTATCCTGCGGCGACGGTTGGATTCCGAGATCGCCTTGCGCATGGAATCTGTCACACTGTCGGCATACATCACCACCGTGCCGTTTATGTTACGAGCCGCTCTGCCGGAGACCTGAATCAACGAAGTGGCGGAACGCAGAAAGCCCTCTTTATCGGCGTCGAGAATCGCCACCAGCGACACCTCCGGCAGATCCAGCCCTTCACGCAGAAGATTCACTCCCACCACGCAGTCAAAATCCTTTTTCCGCAGTCCTTTCAGTATTTTGCTGCGCTCGAAGGTTTTGACCTCGGAATGCAGATATTTGACCCTCACCCCGCGTTCCTGAAGATACGTGCTCAAATCCTCGGCCATGCGTTTCGTCAGAGTAGTAACCAATGTTCTTTCTTCGCGCGAGGCGCGCTCCTTGACAAGCTTGAGCAAATCATCCACCTGCCCCTCCACCGGCTTGATCTCCACCTGGGGGTCCACCAGACCGGTCGGCCTGATTATCTGCTCTACCACGTTCCCCTTGCTCTGCCCGATCTCGTATTTTTCCGGAGTGGCGGAAACGAATATCGTCTGCCCCATCAAAGCCTCTATCTCCGGAAATCTGAGCGGCCGGTTATCCAGGCATGACGGCAGGCGGAAACCGTATTCTATCAACACTTCCTTCCTGGCGCGGTCTCCCTCAAACATCCCGCGCAGTTGCGGCACGGTCACGTGCGATTCGTCTATGATGGTCAGGAATCCCGTCGGGAAATAATCCATCAGACAATACGGGCGCGACCCGGGCGGCCTGCCGGAGAGGTAACGGGAATAATTCTCTATCCCGTGGCAGTAACCGGTCTCTTTAAGCATCTCCATGTCATACTTGGTGCGGGACTCGAGGCGCTGCGCCTCCAATAGCTTATTCTGTCGGCGCAGTTCATCGCAGCGCAGGCGCATATCCGCGCTGATCGACTCCATAGCCGGAGACATCAACTCCTGCGCTACCAGAAAATGCTTGGCGGGATACACCGCCGCCTTCTCCATGCCGGCGAGAATATTCCCGGATACCGGGTCGACCTCGCTGATCTTGTCCACTCTGTCTCCGTAGAATTCCACTCTCAAAGCGGTTTCCCTGTAAGCCGGATATATCTCGACCGTATCCCCCCTGACGCGGAAACGTCCGCGTTTGAACTCGTAATCGTTTCTTTCATACTGCACGTTCACCAGGTCAAGCATCAGCCTGTCGCGACCGTTTTCCGAACCTTTCTCTACGAAAACCAGCGCGTCGCGGTAGTCATCGGGAGAACCGAGGTTATAAATACAGGAGACCGAAGCCACGATTATCACGTCCCTGCGCGACATCAAAGAACTGGTGGCGGAAAGACGCAAACGGTCCAGCCTGTCGTTTATGGAGGCGTCTTTCTCTATATATGTGTCCGTTGACGGGATGTAGGCTTCCGGCTGATAATAATCGTAGTAGCTGACGAAATACTCCACGGCGTTGTGCGGGAAGAATTCCTTGAACTCCGAATACAGCTGCGCGGCGAGCGTCTTATTATGAGAGATGACCAGAACGGGGATATTCAGCCCGGCTATCACGTTCGCCAAGGTGAAGGTTTTTCCCGATCCCGTGACCCCGAGCAGAGTCTGGCGGGAATTACCGGAAAGAATTAACCGGGTGAGCTTCTCTATCGCCTGCGGCTGGTCGCCGCGCGGGCGGTAAGAAGAAACCAGCTTGAACAAAGACATTTCACCTGCCTTTTACGGCCGCCGGGATGAATTCCATGCTGATGTCCGCCGATTTAACGTTATGGGTGAGCGCTCCCACGGAGATGATATCCGCGCCGGCGGCGGCGTAAGCGCGAATATTGGAAAGAGTGATGCCTCCAGACACCTCCAGCAAAGGAACGCGCCGTTCCGCCTTGCCGCGCAGCCGCACCGCTTTACGGATATCGACGGGCTTCATATTATCGAGCATAATGATGTCCGGCTTAAGCGAAAGCGCCATGCGGAAGTCATCCAGGTTCTCTACTTCTATCTCTATCTTCATCTTTCCGTGCGGGAACCTGTTCCTTAGCTTTGAGAACGCGCGGCTCAAATAAAGGTGTTTGCCGCTTTTCGGGCAGGCCGCCAGATGATTGTCCTTTACCAGCACCATTTCATCCAGGCAGCTGCGGTGGTTATCCGCCCCTCCCGTACGCACGGCGTATTTCTGCAAGGAGCGCAAACCGGGGAAAGTCTTGCGCGTATCCACCACTTTGACGCCGTAGGATTTCACTTTGTCGGCGTAAGCGCGAGCCTGAGTGGCTATCCCGGAAAGCATCCCTACGAAATTTATAGCGACACGCTCTCCTTTTAGCAGTGAACGCGCCTTTCCGCTCACGCGTGCCAGTTCTGCGCCGCGTCGGACTTTTTCGCCTTCTCTGCGCAGCTTCCTAAAGGAGACTTTTTCGTCAACCTGCCTGAATACCTCGGCGGCGATGTCCAGACCGCAGACCACCATCTCCCGGACGGCGATGAAAGAAGCCGAAGCTGAACAGCCTCCGGGCACGAAAAAATCCGTGGTGACGTCACCGCTGCCGATATCCTCGCGCAGCGCCTGCGACACTATCCTGCCGTATTCTATATTATTTCCGCAATTCTTCATATATTCCGCGGTACCTTTCCAGGGTCTCTTTCAACTCCCGCAGTCTATCTTTCTCTTTATCCACAATTTCCCCGGGGGCTTTGTCTGCGAAACCAGGTTTTGCCAGCATAGCTTCCTTGCCGCGGATCGCCCCGGATGTATTATCAATTTTAACGCGGAGTTTTTCCCTTTGCGCCGCGATATCCACTATACCTACGAGCAAAACGCTCACATGCATACCCCCGGCTACTGCGGCAACCGAAGACGGTTTATGATTGTACCCTTTCTCAATGCCAAGAACGGATATTCTCGCCAGACGGCGTATGACCGCGGAAAGCGGCTTCAGCGCCTCTGCCTGCGCCTTTGAAGAAGCAGCTATGACCGCGGGTACCTCCTTCTGCGGCGGAATGTCGAGTTCCTGACGGATGTTGCGCACAGCGGCGATCACGGCAAAGATATCCTCCATGAAAGTCTCCGCCTTGCGGTCCTGGCGCAAATCCTTGTGTGCCGGCCAGGCGCGCGTCATAACTGAATCGCCCACGTGCGGAAGTTTCTGCCAAATCTCCTCGGTGATAAACGGCATGAAAGGATGCAAGGCGGCCAGGAAGTTCTCCAGCACACGCAGCATCACCGACTGGTTCTGCCGATCCTTCATATCAAGCTTGATTATCTCCAGGTACCAGTCGCAGTATTCCTTCCAGAAAAAAGAATACAGCAGGTTGGCCGCCTCGTTGAAGCGGAAAGCGGAGAGCGAGGCATCGGTTTTCTTCAGGGTGACGGAAAGCCTGCTCAATATCCATCGGTTGACCGCGCTTAAATCCTTTTCAGAAGAAACGGCGGACGCCTCAACCGCCCCTGTTCCCGGCTCAAGGTTCATCATCACCAGGCGCGAGGCGTTCCATATCTTGTTGGCGAAATTTCTGCCCTGCTCGAACCTCTCCCTGGAAAGATAAACGTCCTGCCCTTGGGCTGTGATGGCGATCAGGCTGAAACGCAGGGCGTCGGTGCCGTATTGCGAAATTATTTCCAGCGGGTCGATGCTGTTTCCCAGGGATTTGGACATCTTCCTGCCGTCCTTATCCCTGACCGTGCCGTGTATATAGACGTCCCTGAACGGTATGTCCCCCATGAACTCAAACCCGGCCATAATCATGCGCGCCACCCAGAAAAAGATGATCTCAGAGGCGGTGGTCAGGGTATCGGTGGGATAGAAATACGCCAGTTCTTTCTTTTTCTTCTTCTCTTCTTTTCCCTGCCCGAACGGCCAGCCGAAAGTGGCGAACGGCCAGAGCCAAGAAGAAAACCAGGTGTCAAGCACATCCTCATCCTGACGCAGCTGCGCGTTTCCGCAGACCGGGCATTTCTCCGGTTTAGTCCCGGATACAATGACCCCCTCTTCCTCATTATTTTTCCGGCCGGAATCTCTGTCCGCGCGCGATGGACTATCGGCTGTGGATTGTTCCTGCCGCCTAAGGCAGCTGTCGCAGTAATAAACCGGCAGTCGGTGCCCCCACCAGATCTGCCGTGAGATACACCAATCCTGAATGTTCTCCATCCAGTTCAGATAGACCTTGGTCCAGCGCTTCGGATAAAACTTGATTCTACCCTTTTTCACCGCTTCTATGGCAGGCAAAGAAAGCGGCTTCATCTTCACGAACCACTGCCTGGAAAGATACGGTTCGATTATGGTGTGGCAGCGATAACAGTGCCCGGCGGAAAGCTTATGCGGTTCTATCTTCTCCAGCAGGCCTTTTTCCTTCATATCTTCCAGCACGACTTCCCTGGCCTCAAACCTGTCCATCCCGGAATACTCTCCGGCAAGGTCGTTCATCCTGCCGTCCGGGTGCATCACGTTGATGAATTGCAGTCCGTGCTTTCTGCCCATACGGTAATCGTTGGGATCGTGCGCCGGGGTGACCTTGACCGCTCCGGTACCGAAGCCGGCGTCCACTTCCGAATCGGCGATAATCTTTATCTCTCTGCCGGCCAAAGGCAGCAACAGCGTTTTTCCGACGAGTTTCTTATAGCGCCTGTCATTTGGATTGACCGCGACCGCGGTATCGCCGAGCATGGTCTCCGGCCTGGTAGTGGCAACCGTCACGGACCGCGAAGGGTCGTCCTTCAAGGGATATTTGAGATAATAAAGATGCGCGTCCAGCTCATGGTGCGGGGCCTCTTCGTCTGCGAGGGCGGTCTGGCATCGCGGGCACCAGTTGATAATGTATTCGCCGCGGTAAACAAGGCCTTTTTCGTAAAGCCGGATGAAGACCTCCGTGACCGCCCTGGAATATCCCTCATCCATGGTGAACCGCGCGCGCGTCCAGTCACAGGATGCGCCGAGTTTCCTGAGCTGTTTTATAATAGTTGAGCCGTACTGTTCCTTCCACTGCCAGACGCGCTCCAGAAATTTCTCGCGGCCAAGGTCCTGCCTGCGCAGTCCTTCCTTCATCAGCATCTTCTCCACCACGTTCTGGGTGGCGATGCCGGCGTGGTCTGTCCCGGGCATCCAGAGGCTCGACTTCCCTTTCATACGCTGCTGCCGGATAAGTATATCCTGAATGGTATCGTTGAGGGCGTGCCCCATATGCAGAATACCAGTGACATTGGGAGGAGGAATAACGATGGAAAAAGGTTTCTTCCCGGAATCCGCCGAAACCCCGAAATAACCATTATCTTCCCAGAACTTATACCATTTGTCCTCGGTATCCGCGGGATTGTAATGAGTGGGTATCTCGTTTATATTTTCTTCCATGAATAATCTCCGGGTGAAAACCGGCTGCGGTTACGGTAACGAAAGACGATTGACGATACGGGCATCGTAACCGGGAAACGATAGACGAGTTTTAATATCGGTAACGGTTACGGATATAGTCAACCGATCTTCCCTCTCTAATAGCGTACTTCTCCCCAGTTCAGTAAGTTTTTTAAACAGCACACTTTGTCCGCCATTGAATCGTTGACGACACTAAAACAAGGACAGCGCAACCGAAAGACGATATAAACAACCGGATTTTGTAACTTCTGCACTCTGATTAACCGCGGGAGGATCTATCCTTAAGCAGTTTATATTCCACGCTGTCCGACAAAGCCTGCCAGGAGGCCTCGATTATGTTCTCTGAAACGCCGATCGTATTCCAGGTATCCCCGGCGTCCTGCGACTGTATAAGAACGCGCACCTTGGCGGCGGTACCGTCTTTTTCATTAAGCACGCGCACCTTGAAATCGCTCAAGTGCATGCGCGCAAGATCGGGATAGAAATCCCGAAGCGCCTTGCGCAGGGCGTTATCCAGGGCGTTGACCGGGCCGTCGCCCTCGGCTGCGGTATACTCCCGGGAACCCTTGACTTTTATCTTTATAATCGCCTCGGTGGTTATTTTTCCATCCTGCCTGCGCTCCACCACCACCCTGAAACCCTCCAACTCGAAGAATTTCTCGTGTTTCTTTATTTCCCTCTGCAGCAGCAGCTCGAAAGAGGCTTCCGCGGCCTCGAACTGGTATCCTTTATGCTCCAGTTCCTGGACCAGTTTAAGTAACTTCTTCGTCTTGGGGTCGTTTTTGGTCAAGTCCATTTCCAGGTCGCGGGCGCGCAGCAATATCCCGGTCTTTCCCCCGAGCTCCGAAAGCAGCATCCTGCGCCTGTTCCCGACGAGCGCCGGATCGATGTGCTCGTAAGTAGCGCAGTTTTTCATCACCGCGTTAATGTGCACCCCGCCCTTGTGCGCGAACGCCGAGATTCCGCTGTAAGGCTGGTCGTTCCTGATCGTCATATTGCTGATCTCGCTGACAAAATGAGACAATCTGGTCAGTCCCTTCAATTTATCGGCGGGAAGACAGCGCACTCCCATTTTCAACTGCAGATTAGCGATAATCGGGATAAGATCGGCGTTGCCGCAGCGCTCGCCGTAACCGTTTATAGTCCCCTGCGCCATAACCGCTCCCGCTTCCACCGCGGCCAAGGAATTGGCCACCGCCAACCCCCCGTCATTATGACAATGTATTCCGATATCGGCCTTCAACAGTGATTTCACTTCCTTAACCACGCGCAAGACCTCCGAAGAGAGCGTTCCACCGTTGGTATCGCAGAGCACCAGCACGGAGGCGCCGGCATCTCTGGCGGTCAACAGGCACTGCAATGCGTAATCGCGGTTGGCTTTGTAGGCGTCAAAGAAATGTTCCGCGTCATAAAAAACGGCCAAGCCTTTGCCGCGCAGAAAAGACACCGAATCCCTGATCATGGATAGATTCTCTTCCGGCGTTGTCTTCAGCACGTCTCTGATGTGCAGGTCCCAGGTCTTACCGAACAGCGCGGCGCAGGAAACACCGCTCTTGAGGAACGCCTTGAGGTTGGCGTCCTGCGATGCCTTTATGCCCGGCCGGCGGGTGGAGCCGAAAGCCACCAGTTCCGCGCAGGCAAGTCTGCGTTTAGACATCTTCAAAAAAAACTCCATGTCCTTGGGATTGGACCCCGGCCAGCCTCCTTCGATATAATGGATGCCCGCCTTATCCAGTTCCATGGCGATGGCGAGTTTATCAGAAACGGTGTAGGAAATACCTTCCCCCTGAGACCCATCCCGCAAAGTAGTGTCGTAAACAGCCACGCTGTTCTTCATAATCGCCTCTATTTCTTTTTGCCCATGCCGAATTTATCGTGCAGTATGCGCACGGCTTCTTCAGCCGATTTCTTCTTTATGATACAGGAGATACTAATGTCCGAGGTGGAAATCATATCTATATTTATATTGTTGGCTGCCAAAGCGGCGAACATCATAGCCGCCACGCCGGGATGTGATTTCATTCCCACGCCTATCACCGAGATGCGCGCAATATCATCATCCTGCAGTATCTCCCCCGCCCCCACGTCCGCCGCCGCCTCTTTAGCGAGTTTAACCGCCCTGGCCAAGTCGGACTTGGCGACGGTGAAAGAGATATCGGTTTTACGCAGGTGGCTGACGTTCTGAACGATCATGTCTACGTTTATGGATTTCTCGGCCATAAGGCTGAATATCTTCGCGGCGATGCCGGGCTGGTCCTGCAATCCGCAGACCGTTACCTTAGCTTCATTCTTGTTCAAGGTTATTCCGCTGACCATCAACTCTTCCATATCTTTTACCTCCCTGATTATCATCGTCCCCGGCTTGTCCGAAAAAGAAGACCGGACATGTATCGGCACGTCGAATTTCTTGGCAACTTCGATCGATCTTGCCTGCATCACCTGCGCGCCCAAAGAGGCCATTTCCAGCATCTCGTCATACGTGATGGTGGAAAGCTTTCTCGCCGACGGCTCGACCCTGGGATCGGTAGTGAATATGCCTTCCACGTCAGTGTATATCTCGCACTCATCGGCCTTCAACTCTTTGGCCAGCGCCACCGCCGTCAAGTCCGAACCGCCGCGGCCCAAAGTGGTAATATCCTGATCCGGGGTGACCCCCTGGAACCCGGCCACGATCACGATCCTGCCCTTTTCCAGCTCCGCCTTTACTTTCGCGGGATTTATTTTCAGGATACGGGCCCTGGTATGGCAGCGGTCTGTGATAATACCCACCTGCAGGCCGGTCATCGATATCGCCTCATAACCCAGTTTGTGTATGGCCATTGCCAGCAATGCCACGGAGATTTGCTCGCCGGTGGACAGAAGCATATCCATCTCCCTCTCCGAAGGATTGCTGTTTATCCTGGCCGCCAGTTCTATCAATTCATCGGTGGTATCGCCCAACGCGGACACCACCACTATCAGGTTATCACCGTTCTTTTTGTAGGCGGCCACCCGCTTGGCGACGTTCTGTATCCTCTCCACATTGGCGACCGAAGAGCCGCCAAACTTCTGCACTACCAAACGCCCTTTCATCTAAACCTTCCCTCCGTTTATGAAATAAGCCATCAATTCGTGGCCTTTATCGAAAACAAGTCCGCTTTTGCGCGCCTCGCTCTCGCTGTAAACGGCGGCACTCCCCGGATGAATATCCGGCCCGTATATTCCGAAACATACCGGGTCGGCGGAGTGGCTGCGCAGCGCCACCGGTGTGGGGTGGTCGGGCATCACCAGTATGCGTAGTCCCTGCTGTTTTTTTGCCGCGTCAAGAAACCTACGCACCACCGCGTGATCAAAACGCTCGATGGCGGTTATCTTCTGCCGCAGGTCGCCGTTATGTCCCGCCTCGTCAGGGGCCTCCACGTGAACGAAAACGAAATCGTGCTTCTCCAGAGACTTGACCCCGGCCTCAGCCTTACCTTCGTAATTAGTATCGTAATACCCGGTGGCTCCCGGCACGTCTATCACGTCCAGGCCGATGATGCGCCCCAGACCTTTTAGAAGGTCCACGGCGGAGATAACGCTGCCGCTGATCCCGAACATATCGCTGAAACGCGGCATGCGCGGTTTCACACCCTGCCCCCAGAGCCAGATCATATTGGCGGGGTTCTCTTTCAAATCTATGCGCACCTGGTTGATCTCGTGCGTCTCCAGCAGGGATCGGGAATCTTTCATCAGCTTGATCAGATGCTGCGCCCCTCCGCCTTTAGGCAGATTGCGGGAAACGGTCTGCCCGGAGATATCGTGAGGCGGTTTACACTCGGTCTCGTGCAACCCCAAAGCCGTTCCTCCGGAAGCAAGCATTAAATGCCGATAGCTGACGCCCGGATAGAACCTAAAATTCCCGCCGCCGATGCCGCGGTCTACGAACTTTATAAGCTGTTCCGCTTCTTTGGAACTGATATGCCCGGCGCTGTAATCCTCCAAGATGTCCCCGGAGACGGTAATCAGGTTACAGCGAAAAGCAACATCCCCTTCTTTCATCTCCACGCCGAGATTGGCCGCTTCCAGCGGGCCGCGGCCGGCATAATACTCCGCGGGATTATATCCCAGTATGGACATATTGGCCACGTCCGAACCGGCGGCCATTCTGTCCGGGATGGTCCTCGCGACACCAAGCATTCCTTTTCTGGCGAGAAAATCCATCGCCGGGGTGTCGGCCGTCTCGATCGGCGTCTTGCCTCCGAGTTCCTGCAAAGGGTAATCGGCCATGCCGTCGGCGACCAGGACGGCGTATTTTAATCTAACTTTTTCAGCAGGCATCCCTGGACAACCCTTCCGCTATGCAGCGCACCAGATGCACGGCCAGGCTCTTTTTGGAACAGAAAGGGCCGCTTAATTTGCCGTCTTTAACGATGTAAGCCTCATAAAGATTGTTACGAATGGTATTGGCAACCACGATCTCCGCCCCGCAACGCTCGGCCAGATGCACGGCTTCTTTATGCAGTTCTTTTGCCGCAGCCTGGGGCTCGAATTTGAAACCCACGAGCATAAGCGCAGGATCCTGCTTCTTTATGGAATCTATAATCTTGGGAGTGGCAGCCAGCTTCAAAGCCAGATTCTTCCTGCCCGAGGGGATTTTCCTACGGTGCGCGTGCCTCGGCTGGTAATCGGAGACGGCCGCCGAGTGTATAACCACGTCGTATTTGCGGCGGACCAGCTCGCGCGAGAGCTTTTCCCGCAGGTCGGAAAAGAACTTGAAAGACTCGGTATACTTACTGTTAACCAGTCTTGACTCCAGCAGAGACGGCCCCAACAGCAGACGCACGGACGCCCCCATCTTCTTGACTTCCTCGGCCAGCAGCAGACCGGTTTCACCGGTAGCGGTATTGCTGATCACCCGCACGTCATCGATAGGCACCCACGTCGGCCCTGCGGTGATCAACACTTTCTTATCCTTTAACCCGTTCGGTCGCTTCTTGGTTTTGGCTTTCATCTATGATAGCACTCCCTTTAGAAGAACAGTCCACACTATTTCCCGTTCCTGATCATCCTTCGTAACCGTAATCTTAAAATCCCATCTTCCCCAGTATCTCCTTCATCTGAGCGTCAACCGTCAACGGTTTTGCCACGCTTTTGATTGCCCGGTCAGGATCTTTCAGGCCATGGCCGGTCAGGATGCAGACGATACGCAATTTCTCCTTGCCGGAGAAAAATCCGGCTGCGGAAAGTTTCAAAAGCCCGGCAACGGAGGCGCAGGAGGCCGGCTCGGCGAACACCCCGTCTTTTTCCGCCAGCAGTTTATACGCCTCCAGTATCTCTTCATCAGAGACCATATCTATCAACCCGCCGGACTCGTCCCTGGCCTGTTCGGCCTGCTTCCAGCTGGCGGGATTACCGATGCGTATGGCAGTAGCGATCGTCTCGGGATTCTCCACTATCCTCCCCCTAACTATCGGAGCCGCCCCTTCGGCCTGGAAACCCAGCAACCCGGGCAGGGAAGTTATTTTCCCTTCCTGGAGATACTGCTTGTAGCCTTTCCAGTAAGCGGTGATATTGCCGGCGTTCCCGACCGGCATCACCTGGAAATCAGGGGCGCCTTCCAAAGCGTCGCAAATCTCGAAACTCCCGGTTTTCTGCCCTTCAATACGGAAAGGGTTCAGGGAATTCACCAGGGTTATCGGGTATTTCTCCGCGGTTTCGCGCACCAGGCGCAGCGCGTCGTCGAAATTGCCGCGCACCTGCAAAACCAGGGCGCCGTGTATCAAAGCCTGGCTCAATTTCCCCATGGCGATGTGGCCGTCCGGTATCAGCACGACGCATTTTATCCCGGCGCGCGCCGCGTAAGCGGCGGCAGAAGCGGAAGTATTGCCGGTGGACGCGCAGATCACGGCGCGGGAACCTTCCTCGCAGGCCTTGGAAATGGCCATGGTCATGCCGCGGTCTTTGAAGGAACCGGTGGGATTAAGCCCTTCGTATTTCAAATAGACCAAGCACCCGGCTCCCAGTCTGGAACTCAAGTAAGGCGAGAAAATCAGCGGCGTGTTCCCCTCGTTTAGAGTAACCACCGGAGTGGCCCCGCTTACCGGCAGATATTTCCTGTATTTCTCGATCACCCCGCGGTAAAACATGATTTTTATATCTCCTCTATGCGGATAGCCACCGATTTTTCCTTTATCACATCAAGCTTGTCTATCACGGTCAGCGCGGAACGCAATTTCTTCTCCAGCGCGTCGTGTACCACCATTACAATCGGCACGGCCTGGCCGCCGCGCGCCGGTTTCTGCGTGACCGACTCTATGCTGATCCCGGACTTCGCAAACACCCCGGATATCTTTGCCAGCACGCCCGGTTTATCGTCGGCCGTCACTCTTATGTAATACCGGCTTTCTATCTCGTCTATGCTGCGCAGACGTTTCACCTCGGCGTCGGGAGTAATATTAAGCGTAGGCCTGAACAAACCGGCCTTCATATCCTGCGCCAGGTCCACCAGGTCGGAGACCACGGCAGACGCCGCGGAGAACTGGCCGGCTCCGGGGCCGTAAAAAAGCAATTCCCCGGCCAGGTCGCTGGAGACGAAGATGGCGTTGAAGACGCCGTTCACGGAAGCGAGCAAATGCCCGGAACTGATCAAAGTCGGATGTACCCGCACCTCCAACGCGTCGCCCTCCTTCTTGGCTATCGCCAACAGTTTGATCTCGAAATCGAGTTCTTTGGCATAATTGATGTCCTGCAGGGATACCCTGGAAATCCCTTCCACATAAACTTCCCCGATGCGCACCATCCTTCCGAAACAAAGATAAGTGAGTATGACAAGCTTATGCGCGGAATCCATTCCTTCGATGTCGAGCGTGGGGTCTTTCTCGGCGAAACCGCGCTTCTGCGCCTCCTTGAGCGCCTCGGAGAAGCCGCAGTTCTCCGCCGACATACGGGAAAGCACGAAATTGGTGGTGCCGTTGACTATACCGAACACCCCTGCGAAGTTATTGGCGACCAGACCTTCTCTCAACGCCTTTATGATCGGAATGCCTGCCCCGACCGAGGCCTCGAAATAAACGCTCTTTCCCCTGTCCTGGGCAAGCGTAAAGATATCCGTCCCGTGGTGAGCAAGCAGAGCTTTATTGGCAGTGACCACGTTCTTGCCTTTTTTAAGCGCTTCGGTCACGAATTCACGCGCCGGGTTTATGCCGCCGATCAGCTCCACCACGATGTCTATTTGGGGATCTTCAAGGATATCGGAGACATTGACGGTCAACAGCGACTTATCCAAAGAAACGCCGCGCTTGGAAGAGATATCCTTGTCGCAGACTTTCTTGAGCTCAATCTCCATACCGGTCTTTTCGCGCAGCATCGCTTTCTTGTCGCGCAGTATCTTTATCATGCCGGCACCGACGTTGCCGAACCCTATCAACCCTATGTTTATCTTCCTGGCGCTCATGGTATGTACCTCTCTTTTCTCGGATATTACTTGGCGTTCTTAAGATGATATTCCACCGTCCCGCCGATCACCCTGCGATGGTTCTCGTCAACCGCGACGAACTGGATACGAGTATCGTAAATCATGTTCTTGCTAATCTCCCTCGACTCCACCACTTTACCCATCAAAAGGATCGGATGCGCGTCGAAAGGAAGTCTTATCTCCAGGGCCAGGTTAGTGCCCGGCTCAAAAGAGCGGTTGGTGGTCAAAAGCATGCCTCCCAGGCTGAGGTTCTTAGTCTGGGAAATGTCCACGTTGTTGGCTTCATCGAAGACCCTGTAAGAGACCACGAAACGACCGCTTGCTCTGGGGTACTTACGCTTTTCTTCTCCCTTATACTGCGTCATATCGCCTCCCTTGAAATCTCCGCTGTTAGGCTTTATTATTCTGGATGTGTTCGCCGGACGGTATCGGTATTCTACCTTAGGACATGCCAAAGCCCCGATTGTAAGTCTCAAGATGCGCATTTATAAACTACACAAAATTGTATTATATACGCGCGCTTAAATAATGTAAATAGAAAGTTAAATAAGGGAAAGCTGCGAAATGGAAGAAAAACGGCGGGGCAGCCGTCACTCTTTCTTCATTTGGCGGGTCATCAGATCCTTTACCGCTTTTACCGGCGACTTGCCTTTATACAGAACGCGGTATACTTCCCCGCAAATAGGCATATCCACCTTGTAACGCAGGCTCAATCCGTGCGCCGATTCGGCTGTCGGCACTCCTTCGGCTATCATCAGCCCCATCTTGCGCCTGATATCGGCAAGCGTCCTCCCCATACCGATCTGTTCGCCCACGAACCTGTTGCGGCTGTCGCGGCTGATACAGGTAGTAACCAGGTCTCCCAGTCCGCTGATGCCGCTGAACGTCCTGGGTTTTGCCGACATGGCCGCGCCAAGCCTGGTAATCTCCGCCAGACCGCGGGAAAGCAGTGCCGCTTTTGTGTTTGAGCCGAAACCAAGCCCATCGGAGATACCGCAGGCTATGGCTATCACGTTCTTCAGGCTGCCGCCCAGTTCCACGCCTGTCACGTCGTCGTTACCGTAAATACGGAAGCTTTCGCTGATAAACAAAGATTGCAGTTCTTCGCGGACGTCCTTTCTGCCGGAAGCGATCACGGCCGTCGTCGGTATCCCTAAAGCGACCTCTCTGGCGATGGTCGGCCCGGAAAGCACGGCCACTCGTATCCTGCCCAGTTCTTCGCTTACGACCTCGGACATCCTTTTCAGGGAGCCGGCCTCTATGCCTTTGACCACGCTGAGATAATCCGCCCCGCGCGGCAGGCGGCACCCTTTCATTTTGCGCAATACTCCGCGCAAGTATTGTGAAGGAACGGCCAGGACAATAACATCGCTGTCCGAACAGGCTTTCTCCAAGTCGGAAGTTATGAATATCTTACCGGGGATCTTGAAGCCGGGCAGGAATTTCTTGTTCTCGCGGTATCTGTTCAGATAAACCGCATACTCCGGGAAAGCGCTCCAGATAGAGACGTCGACATCCTTCCGGGAAAGCAGGATGGCAAGCGTCGTTCCCCAACCGCCGTCCCCTATAAACGCTATCTTCTTTCTTTTCATACCTTAAACCTGTTCCGGCGGAAAGACTATCCTGGGGACCAAGACGTGTCCTTCTTCTCTCGTGATAAATCTCAAACCGACCTTATGCAACCCGTCCTCGTCCCGTCCCTCCGCCCTTACCACGCAGCCGATTATCCCGCCCTGATACATGAAACATCGTTTCTCCATGTCGTGACAAAAATCAAGGGTGTCCTTGTCGAAAGAAAGCCAAAGGATGTCGTCCATCTGAACGTCGTCTTTTATACGGCAAAAAATACCGCTTTGACTGATATCCGCGGTATAACCTTCCAGAAGCTTATCTATAGTCTCGCGCTTACAGATCTTGTAGGCCAGCGGAGTCACGTATTCCACCCTGGCGTATTCTCTTCTCTCTTTACCGAATATGCCGTCGCTCATTAAAATTCCTCGGTCTATTTTATCTCCAGCCCGGTTTTATTGGTACGCAGTTTGGCCAGGTCCCAACTGTATTCATACAAATGCAGTCCCTTGCTCGCCGCGATAATCTCACCGTCCTCCACGCCTATCTCCTGAGCCATATACTGCTTTACCAGTTCCAGACCTCCCAGGTTGGAAGGAAAGCCTCCCCAGAGATCCCAGGAACGGAAATAAAGTATGAAATGCAGTTTGCCGTAGCGCACGCGCGTGTCTATCAGGCGCAGGCACGGCGGATCGTTAAGCTTTATGTCCGACGGCATACCTATCTCCATCACCGCCTGGTTCGTACCCGGGCCTTTCTCCTTATAGATGCGTATGACCTCCTCGATCTGGTTGACGTCAAGAGGTATCTCCTTGAACATTCCGCTGCCGTCCTGTTTCACCTTCACCCGCGGCGCGACCAGCCTTTCTCCGTAAGTATAATCCTCCGTCTCGGTCTTGGCGCCGGTAAGCAGATATCCCAGGTATCCCTGAACGTAATCCATATCTGTGGGAGCCGGAATGCTCATGCCTTCCGGAATGATCGGTATAATCTGATGAGATGGTTTTTTGATCTTGATTACCGCGAAATCGAATTCCAGGCGCCTCTGCCCTTCGTAGCTGCCGCGGGTGATTGTATAGACATGCCCTTTATCCAGTATCTTTGACAGACACTGGAACCAGGCGTCGTCCACGTCGAAGGCATCGATAAAAACAGGTTCCAGAGATTCTCTTTCCGGCATAGGCTGAGGTACTTGAAAAATCCCCTTCAAGGATAAAACCAGTGTTCTTACTACCCCGGGACTGCGATTTCAAGAGCGAGAGAGGGGAATCGAACCCCCGTATATAGCTTGTCCCGCCTTCTTTTTAACCTTTGACTAAAATGCCGCGGGATTTCGCTATATAAAAGCTTTCTGTGCTCAAGAAAGCTATTGTTCTCTTTCAAATCTATCTCTGAACATCAAGAAACTTGTCTCGTGGCCTTATTCTCTAATTGCCTGCGAGATTTCGTTCCCTGTTCAATCTCAGAGCGAGAGAGGGGAATCGAACCCCCGTATATAGCTTGGAAGGCTATTGTTCTACCATTGAACTACTCTCGCAAATAATGCGTCTTTAAGGTGCTTGTCCCGCCTCCTATACAACTACTCTTTGAGACGGGATTTCGTTCAGCCTTCGGCCGAACTCAAGAAGGTTATTGTTCTACCATTGAACTACTCTCGCGAATCGCATCAATCTGCAAAACTATCCTGCTCATTATATCTAATTTCGCAGGATTTCATTCTATACTTTTCTTGTTGAATTTAAATGGGCAGAGTAGGATTCGAACCTACGTAGCACGAGTGCAACAGATTTACAGTCTGTCCCCTTTAGCCACTTGGGTATCTGCCCGCGTTATGCGCTGCTAAATTAATATAACAGCGCACAGAGCAATCGAGAAGCGAAATTTGAAAGTTGAGCGGCATCGAGATTGCGGTCTGATCTCTAATTCCGATTTTCAAATATAAGAAAGATGAATTTTATCTAATCCCTCGTGCTTCATCCTTCGTTATACCGCGGTATAGTCAAATAACAATCGGGGCGACAGGACTTGAACCTGTGACCTCTTGAACCCCATTCAAGCGCTCTAGCCAAGCTGAGCCACGCCCCGTAATCTTTTATCCAGGAAGCCTCGCCAATGCTTTTATGACGGACCCCGTAAATCTATTATCCCGGCCTGGGAAAGCACTTCCCCTGCCGCTTTTTCGCTGAAAAAATCTGTTGGTTTATTCGTAGAGTAATGAAGCTCACTGGGCTAAAACCAGGAGTTTTCTACCACTTTAGCGAAATTTCTCCGAAGCAGCCCCCCCCTCTTTGCGCAGCGATACCTTCCAGTTTATCCTACGCATTCATCTTCGCACAAGCGAATACTTGGCCTTCCTATTGGCCAAGGTATAACCAAGCTTGAAAACTTAGGGGTTTTTGCGTAGGAGAATAAATATACCAGAACTTTCCAAGGGTGTAAAGAAAGATTTTGCGGATATGTGCGGATAGACAGTTAGAAACGAGGAATTATCATATAATTAAGTATTGTGTCCCCGGAATGCGAAATGCAGAACCCGTTTTAAAAGAAAAAAGCCGGCGAGAGGAATCGAACCCCCGACCCGCTGTTTACAAAACAGCTGCTCTACCAACTGAGCTACGCCGGCGTGAAAGTTTGATGGACGGATGAAGTGAAAGGAACGGAGCGTTTGTTCCGCTTCCGGCGGAATGGCAATAACGATAACCGTTTTGTCAAAGCTTTGATATGCTCTTGATCGCTTGTGGGATTTTATCAATAATATCCCCGGCAATCAAGCTAATTTTTGTCTTCTCCGCCGCCGCCATGTCCCCTGCCAGGCCGTGCAGATAGACAGCGAATTTGGCTGCCGTGAAACAATCCAGCCCCTGTCCGATGAAGGCGGCCAGCATACCTGCCAGCACGTCGCCGGAGCCGGCGGTGGCCATGCCTGGATTACCGGTATTATTGATATAACAGCGGCCGTCCGGCCCCGCGACCACGGTACGATGCCCCTTGAGCACTACGGTGATACAGTATTTGCGCGCGAAATCAATCGCCGTCTGTTTCCTGCTCCCCTGAATCTTCCCCACGCTCAACCCGGTCAACCTGGACATCTCTCCGGGATGCGGAGTAATCACCAGCCCCCAGCGCCCGGCAGGAGGCAACAACTCCGGTCTGCCCGCGAATGCGTTCAAGCCGTCGGCGTCGAGTACCTTGGGAAGACCGATCTTCCGGACAAGATTCACGACCAATGCGCGTGTCCCCGCAGCCTGTCCCAAACCCGGACCGACAAGCAGGACATTACAGCTATCGGCGAACTTTCTTATGGAAGAAAAACCGGAGGAAAGAAAAACTCCTTTGCCAGCGTCCGGCAAAGGCAGAGTCATCAATTCAGGGGTTTTTTTTCGGATAAGGGCGTTGTTAATGGATGCCGGGACGGCAAGAGTAACCAGTCCGGAGCCGCTGCGTAAGGCAGCGTAACCGGAAAGAAGAGCCGCCCCGGAGAATCCGGCAGAGCCGGCCACGATCAGTAGATGGCCATAATCGCCTTTATGGGAATCAGCTTTCCTTTTCGACAAACGCGTTGGCAACCGCATAGCTTTTCACGTGGGAAATGGAAACATGGACTTTTTTACCGCAGGCCTTGCCGTTTAAAATACGACACCAGGGACGGCCTTCTTCGTCGTTTACTATCTGCACGTCTTTCCAGGTCAAGGAATTGTCGTTGAACGCCTTGAATACAGCCTCCTTGGCGGCGAACCTGCCGGCCAGGTGCTGGTAAAAACTGGCGTGCTTCTCGGCGTTCTTCAGCTCTTCTCCGGTGAATACCCTCTCCAGGAACTGCTTTCCCCAGCGCTCCACTGCCTGGCGCAGTCGCCTCACTTCGGTAATGTCCACACCGGTGCCTATTATAGCCATATCAGCCGCCGATCAGCTCTTTCATATCCTTGACCGCCCGGACAATGCCTGTGATGACGGCGCGGCAGATGATGGAATAACCTATATTGTATTCCTCTATCTGGCGGATGGAGGTAACGGCTTTAACGTTACGATAATCCAGCCCGTGCCCGGCGTAGATACGCAGGCCTTTCCCGGCGCCGTAAACAGCGGCTTCTTTCAATTCCCGTAACCGGCGTCTTGCCGCGACAGGTGAGGCGGCATTGGCGTAACTGCCTGTATGCAATTCCACCGCTTTAACTCCGCATTTTACCGCGGCGTCTATCTGGCATTTCAAAGGATCGATAAACAGGCTGGGCTCGGTTCCGGCGGAACGCAATTTTTCGACCGCTTTACTGACGCGCGCAAACTGCGCGCAGACGTCAAGGCCGCCTTCGGTGGTGACTTCCTTTCTTTTCTCAGGCACTAATGTAACCTGGTCCGGCCGGACTTTGCAGGCCACCGCCACTATATCCGGGGCCAGCGACATCTCCATATTGAACTTAACGCGCACCGCCTGCCTGAGCAGAAAAATATCCCTGTCGTTAATATGCCTGCGGTCCTCGCGCAGATGGGCAACTATGGCGTCGGCGCCGGCGGATTGGCAAAGCACGGCCGCGTAAACAGGATCCGGCTCATCCCCGGAACGCCTGATCTGTCTGACACTGGCCACGTGATCTATGTTTACACCCAGACTGGACATCCGCCTGCGGCTCCGTTTTAAAATTCCATATTTATGATTTCTCCGCGGACATAAAGCCATATCATGACCGCCAGCAGCAAGGCTATCAACAGCAGCCACGGATGCTGCCTAAACATTATAAGCGACCTGTACAGGAAATTCCCTTGCGATTTATGTTTCTTAAGCATCGTCCGGCTCCGTCATGAATTGTTTGGCTTTACGCACCAGTTCTTCCCTGCTTAAATCCCTGTACATCCTCCCCCGGTAAACAAGAGAAATATCGTTCCTCTCTTCCGAGACCACGAAGACTACCGCATCCGTTTCTTCGCTCAGTCCGAGCGCGGCGCGATGACGGGTGCCGTAAATGCGGTTCAGATCCTGGTTGTCGCTCAAGGGAAATATCGACCCTGCCGAAGCCACCCTGCCGTTACGAATAATCAACCCCCCGTCATGAAGCAGGCTGTTACGGGTAAAGATCGTTTCTATAAGTTCCAATGATACTTTGGCGTCTAACTGCACGCCGTTTTCTATATAGGCGGTGAGGGAATCGTTCTTCTCCAGAACGATCAGGGCTCCGCTCTTGTAACGGCAGAGATTGTCGGCGGCACGGCTGGACTCGTCAAGCACAACATCCAGTTCCTCTTCCCGAAAGGTGCTGCTGAAAATATGGCGCTGGCCGAGCTTGGCCAGCCCGCGCCGTATCTCCGGGTGGAAAATGACCAGGATGGCGATAACCGAAATGCCGAATAACTTAGTGATCAGCCAGCTCAGGACCGTGAACTCGAATTTCTGAAAGAGAAGGAACGCCACCAGGAGCACGATTATGCCGCGTAAGACCTGCAGAGCCCTTGTCCCCTCGAAGAAAAGCAGGACGTGATAGATAAACCACCAGAGAATGAATATCTCTATCAGCGCTTTCCAGGTTATCGTGCTAAGGATATAGTCCATATTTACAAATCCGGGTTCTGGATGTCAGGTTCTGAGTTCTGGCAAAAAACCTTCAGGAAAGTTGCGGCAGCACGCGCCATCAGGGACACATCTTTTCGGCTACGGCGAGCGCTTCTTGGGCGGCTTTGACGTTGTGCACCCGCAGGATATCGGCGCCGCGCTCTGCAGCCATCACGGCCGCCGCGAGTCCGGCGTTGTCGCGTTCCCGAGGAGCCGCTCTTTTGAGTATCTTGCCGAGAAAGGCTTTCCTTGAAACCCCCACTAAAAGCGGACGGCCGATGGCGCGCAGTCCGCGCAACTCTTTGAGCAATTCAATATTATGTTCCGGCAGCTTGCCGAAGCCTATGCCGGGGTCGAGAAGTATTCCATCCGGCCTTACTCCGCTTTCAAGGGCCTTTTCCAAGGCGAGCGACAAAAAAGCGTGCACTTCTTTCGCCACGCTTCCGTAAGATGCCGATTTCTGCATCACCGCCGGGGAACGGCCTTTCATATGCATAATGACCACGCCGGCGCCGCTTGAAGCGGCGAGTTTCACCATTTTCGCGTCTCGCAGTCCGCCGATATCGTTTATCAGCACGGCTCCGCTTTCCAGCGCGCGCGCCGCCACTTCCGGCTTGCGGGTATCTATGGAAACCGGAATCTTGAGCCTGCCGCAGATAAGCTTTACCGCGGGTATCGTCCTGCGCAGTTCCTCACGCAGAGGGACGGCGCGGCTTCCCGGCCGCGTGGACTCGCCTCCGACGTCTATTATATCGGCCCCTTCGGCGGCCATCTGCTCGGCACGTTCCGCCGCCGCCATATAGTCTATCCCTCCGGAATAGATACCGTCCCCGCTGAAGGAATCCGGGGTGAGGTTTAATATCCCCATCACGTATTTGCGGCGGCCCGGGTAGAGGGTGTATTTACCTAGTTTAAGCCGGTATTCGCTCCTGAAATAATTTTCCAGCGCGGCGGTTATCCTGTCCGACAAGGAAGAAAGCCCCAAAGGCTGAAGTTTAAGTTTCTCACGCAGGCGGTTGAACTGGGCAAGACTGCCGATCAGAAGACACTCCGTTTTCCTGCGCCCTCCGCTGATGGCGTGGCGCGGGACAGCGGCGTCGCCGCCGCAGGAAAGCATTTCCTGTTTAAGGATGTTCGCGCAGATACAGCTCAGATCATCGGCCTTAAGCAATATGCAGGAGGCCTTGGGGAGCATTATCCCGATACCGTAGGCATCGACCTCCATACGGGACATTTCGTTTCCGGCGGCAGCGGGGTCCCCGGAGTTTAAAAAACGCAAGCGCATAATTTTATGCCGTGCTTGGAGTTCCCGTAGAAGGCATCTCACTTTCAACAGGTTTATCGTTCTTTTTCATGCCGAGCAGAGCTTTTACCTCTTCTCCGTCCAGAACTTCTTTTTCCAGCAGTTTATCAACCAGTGACTTCATTTTTCCCTTGTTGGCAGTAAGCAGTTCTTTGGCCCTCAAATATGCCTCGTCGACTATATTCCTGACCTCCTCATCTATCTGCCTTGCGGTCTCATCGCTGTAATTACGCTCTTCCATCAGGTCCCTGCCGAGAAAAACCAACCCTTCCCTTTTCCCCAAAGTCACGTGCCCGAGCTTATCGGACATGCCGAACTGACAGACCATGCGCCTGGCGGTCTGCGTGGCGACCTCCAGGTCGTTCTGGGCTCCGGTGGTAATTTCTCCAAGATTGATATCTTCCGAGACTCTGCCCCCCAGCATAAGCGTGATCTCGGCGATCAATTCCTTCCTGGTCCAGTAATGCCTGTCTTCCATCGGCGGGGTGAAGGTATACCCGCCGGCCAGGCCGCGCGGGATTATTGAGACCTTCTTCAATTGGTTCACTTCCGGTAAAAGCAGAGAAAGCAACGCGTGCCCCGCTTCATGCAGGGCGGTGATCTCTTTCTCTTTCTTCGACATCAACCGGCTCTTTTTCTCCGGACCCATTAAGACCCTCTCCACGGATTTTTCGAAGTCGGACTGTTCCACCGCATCCTTGTTGAAACGCGCCGCCAGCAGGGCCGCCTCGTTGCAAAGATTGGCGAGGTCCGCCCCGGAAAAACCGGGCGTCTGCCCGGCCAAAGACTTGAAATCCACCAAGGGGGAAACCTTGATCTTCCTGGTATGCACAAGCAGTATCTCCTCGCGGCCTTTTATATCCGGGAGATTCACCACGATCTGCCTGTCGAACCTGCCCGGACGCAGCAGCGCCGGGTCGAGCGTGTCGGGACGGTTGGTGGCGGCGATAAGAATCAACCCTTTCTGCGCGTCGAACCCATCCATCTCCACCAGCAACTGGTTCAAAGTCTGCTCTCTCTCGTCGTGCCCGCCGCCTATGCCGGAAAACCGAAGCCTGCCCACCGCGTCTATCTCATCGATAAAAATGATCGCCCCTTTACCGGGTAGCTGCGCTGCCCGCCTTCCCTGGTCGAAAAGATCACGCACGCGGCTTGCGCCGACGCCGACAAACATCTCCACAAAATCCGACCCGGAGATACTAAAAAAGGGAACGCCTGCCTCGCCGGACACTGCTTTCGCTATCAAAGTCTTGCCGCAGCCCGGAGGTCCGACCAGCAGAACACCTTTGGGTATTTTGCCGCCCAGGCGTTGAAACTTCTTAGGATCCTTCAGAAATTCGATAACCTCCTTAAGTTCCTCTTTGGCTTCATCCACCCCTGCGACATCGTTGAAGGTAACCTTCTCCCCGCCTTCTCCTTCACTGTGCATCTTGGGCCTGATCTTGCCGAAAGTCATTATCCTGCTGCCCAGTTGCTCTCCCCGGTTGGCCATCATCCACCAGAGCGCGATCAACAGTATGATCGGCCCGAAACTGAAGAAAAACGTCGGCCAGAAATTACGCAGAGGTTTGACGTCAAAACTCTTGACGTTCTCTCGTAAAAGCTTCAGCAGCTCCTGGTCGTTCTCCGGTATGGTCAGTTTGAAACGCGCTCCGCTGGAAAACTCCCCCTGGATTTCGTTTTCCATTTTGACCGCCGATTTTATCCTGTCCGGGGCCTCCTTGAGAGTCCGATAGAATTCCCCGTAAGCCACCTCCTGCGGGATCCCATGCACGGAAACATTTAGAGAGTTTATCATCAAGATAAAGGCCAAGACGGCCAATATCCAGCCTAAAGGGAACCGCATATTGTTGTAGGGGTTTTTATTAAGCTGCCTTTTATTCCCATTGGATTTTTTCATAATAATCGACTCCGGCGGTGTTTTAGCGGAGACCGCAGCGGTTAATGCGGCTTCCCCGTTAATGGTGGGAACTGAAATTTCCGACCCTGTTAATTATATCCGTAACAAACTGTTAAAGCAAGCATTACTTATTGCTTTTCCCGGCGGGACCGGCGGAAATACAGAAACGCCCCGCGTTTCTCCACAAAATATCCTTTAGGCAGGTCGACCACCGAACCGGAAGGCCGGTTGAACAGCATATCTTCTATCTCTTCCATATGTTTGGACGTAATCCTGCGGGTTGACCCCTGCAACGCGCCGATCCGCAGCCTGATCACCATCCGCCGCAGGGATGGATGCATACGCAGAAGCGAAAGAGTCTTTATAGGTGCCGCTCCCCTGTCTCCCGCAACAATATGCGCCCGGGAAAGAATATAATCATAATCGCAGGAGACGTTCTCAGCCAGGCTATTCAAGACTTCCTTGACCCGCGGATTGTATTCCTTCTCCAACAAAGGAATAAGTTTGCGGCGCAGTTTATTGCGTAAGAACGACTCATCGCTGTTACTCGGGTCGCGGAAAGGACGCAGTTTAAAATCCCGCAGATAGCGTTCTATTTCAACGCGTTTCACTTCTATCAACGGCCTGATAAAAACACATCCGCCCAATTCTTTCAAAGCGGACATACCGGAAAGTCCCGCAAGACCGCTGCCGCGCAGTATGCGCATCAAAACCGTCTCCGCCTGATCATCCATGTTGTGCCCCAGGGCGACCCTCCCGGCCTTAAGCTTTTTCGCCAGCCTGCGCAGGAAATCCAGTCTCGCCAGGCGGGCGGCCTCTTCCAGAGAACCCTTCCCGCCTTTCAGTTTGATCACATCGCCTCCGCCGGCATAGAAAGGCAACCCCATTTGCTCCGCTATCTTGCGCACGAACACCGGCTCGCGATGCGACTCTTCTCTGAGCCCATGGTCAAAATGCGCCACCCTGAGATCCAGGCGCAAATCCTCCGACAATGAACGTAAACAATAAAGCAGCGCCAACGAATCAGGACCTCCGGATACGGCGACAATCACCCTGTCTCCGGGACGTAAAAGAGAATGCTTCCTGATCGTGGAGCGAACGGTTTGAATTATCATGTGGTATTGAAAGAACACCTGCCTCTCCATTAAAGCAGGGTGCTATTCCGACAGGCTAATCCGGCTTGAAAGCCGGTAATTTCTACGGTTTGATTAAACTGACAATGTCTTGGCCGGATAATTCTTATTTTAAAAGAGGTCTCTTCAAGGAGTAAGATTATTGTAATAATAATCCCACCCCCACCCCACCAGTTGGTTGCTGTCGAAAACCAGAGGGGTCTCGCCTGCCGAGGGATCATTCGACGCGTTAGGAACGTAATACACCTCCACCAGCCTGCCGCCGTTTTTCATCGTTTCCATACGATAAGTGCTGGGATTGAAGAACCCTCTGCTGCGGCCGGAGAGGCCCTCGCCAAGCAGTACATTCAACGCCACGCCCGGGCTCATCCCGCGGACAAGCATGGAAGTCCGTAGATTACCCTCTCCGCGCCCTCCTGAAGACCTCACGTTGACGGATATAGGCTCCGTACCGCTGAACGCGGACGGATCTCTCAAGCTAAGGCCGTCATCCGGAAGCAACAGGTTGGATGGAGAGAAAAGATTGGGATCTGTCAATAAAGGGAACGTCTCGCAGCCGGTAAGCAGAACGGTTGTAAAAAGATATAAACAACAGGCCACCGCGCCAGGATTCTTCAGGAAAGGATATTGCGTCATAGTGGATATAATCTTATCATCCAGGCAAACAAGAGTCAATGGATATCGTAAAGTCCTAATAGAAAGACGAGGCAGGAGGCACGAAGAATGCAGTGGAGCCCTTTCGGGCTAAGACCAGAAGCTCCTCTTTCATTTTTAACTTTAGGAGAAAGCTGGTGGCGGAGAGTGGATTTTTGAGCACCTTTTCTCTTGTCCAGAGCGAAATCCCGCTCTTTATAAGCGGGAAAACCACTAAGCGTTAATGCATCTTCATTTGACTTAAAGCAGAACTGGTGGCGGAGAGTGGATTTAAACCACCGACCAAGCGGGTATGAGCCGCGTGCTCTATCAGGCTGAGCTACTCCGCCGAATTTACGTATCAAGCTTCTATTTCAAAAATGTCTCTAAGGAAAGTGGATTTTTGAGCACCTTTTCTCTTGTCCAGAGCGAAATCCCGCTCTTTATAAGCGGGAAAACCACCGACCAAGCGGGTATGAGCCGCGTGCTCTATCAGGCTGAGCTACTCCGCCGCAAAAACGTTTTTTAGTTTAGCACAAAACAGCCTCTAATCAAGAGGAAAAATGAATAGTTAAGTGCCGCGCCATAATTAAAGTATTGTGTCCCCGGAACTACTGCGCCTGCTGGCCGCGCATGACCGGACAACGGGAGCGGGTAATACTGTAGTTTTTTCCGGCCTCGTACTGGCCTCTATTAAAACACCTGTATCCGGTTCCCTTGCACATACTGCAGAGACCGCTGAAGAGCAGGCCGGCGAATACCAGCCAAAGGAACGCGGCGACGAAATATCCGAATATTTTCAATCTTCTGTCGGCGCATTTGGAAACGGTGAACAAAACAAAGAAACTTATTGTCAGCGATATTGAAGCCGGTATCAGATTCAGACCTCTTCCTAAACACATAATACACACCTCCTTTTTCCCGGGTTAAGACACCTCTTCCCGCCGCCGGTTCTCATTTACCGCGAAGTTCGCTCAGCACCCTGCCCCAGAGCGCCTGAATCTGTTTCAGGGTATCGGTCCCGGAACCGCGTTCTCCCGCGTAAGACAGGTATTCGTCGAACTTGGCCTTTATCTGCGCATCCGGAACGGCGTCTATCAACGAACACACCTTACGGCCGTCCCAAGTCTTTAAAACTGCCAGCATTTCTCCCCGGGACATCTTTTCTCGGAGCCCGTAGGATTTCTGTAATCCCTGCACTTCGGAGAGCATGGCGTAAACCTCCCTGTACCTGGCGGAGAATTCCGCGTCGTCCATAGCTTCTATCCTCTGCGATAAACGGCGTATCCCGTCCTGGCCGACAAGCGCCTTGGCCAGCGCCTTGAAAGAAACCGCGATGGCCGTCGCGCCCGCCCCTCCTCCTTCAGCGCACGAGCCGGTCCCGACCAAGAAAAACATCATACAGACGGCGGCAAAGGCGGCTCTCTTCAAACAAAACTTCATTCAGGTCTTAAAATGGTCCAGTATCTTGTTCAGGTGGTCGGTAATCTGTTTCAATTCGCTGAAGCAAAGCCTCTTATGCTCAACCACCTCGCTCCCGGATATGCTGTCCAAATTGCTCTTAAGGGTATTAAAATCTTCCTTAAGAACGTTTAATTCCGCCCTAATCTTCAATATCATACGGTTGAAGACGTTGGCCAGTTCCTGCAATTGGTCAAGTTTACGCAGCTTGAAATCCGCGCTGAAGTCGCCATCTTCAAGCGACTGCATGATCTTGCGAAACCGGTATAACGGCCCGGCGAGCTTGTGTGAAAAAACCAGCGTTGTGAAGATGGTGAAGAGGCTGACCACGATCATCACTATAAGCACAGTCTGCAGCAGTATTGGCAGAAGCAGATCGGCGGTAGACTTCACCACTACCCTGGAATTCTCCACAGTGATCGAAGTATACCTCAAAGAAAGAAAATATATAAGCCCGATAGTCAAGGCGCTGCCGGCCGCGACTATACCACAGAATTTCATGATGAATTTGGATTGAAAACCGCGGTCAATGAATAACTGCCTACGTCTGATCTCTCTCTTCCCGGTCTTCGCTTTCTCCATAAAATCCCCCTTCCATTATATGTTACGTGCTATGGAGCCCCTCGGGACAATCCTTCGGTGAGCCTTGGCAGTGAGGCTGTCGAACTGCTCAAGGCAAGTGCCCGCGGCTCTTCTATTTCTCCAACGTATATTCACACAGGTGAACACTTTCCCAATTCCACACAAGGGCAAGGTGTTATTGCAATTGGCCAAGGTGTTAACACTCAAGGGTAAGGTGTTATCAGTACTTTGTTAAAATTTATTTCTTTGTGCTTACTGTTCAAAGACCATCTT